>Ga0209535_1000331_pt1 | contig 32902 bp, 22 predicted proteins | sample LinPmetageLP28_FD_184041 | JGI IMG/M metagenome (GOLD analysis project Ga0209535, IMG submission 184041) | Marine viral communities from the Pacific Ocean - LP-28 (SPAdes) (version 2) | ecosystem: Environmental > Aquatic > Marine > Oceanic | place: Pacific Ocean | collected 2009-08-22
TTGTAAATATATAAACAAATCAGGAACTACATGTACTCTAACGAACAATTAAATGCAATATACTCTTCCAAGATTGGATTAGAATTTGAATTCTTTGCAAATGAAGGATTAGAAGAAGTTAAACATAACTTATCTAATGTTTTAAATAAGCAAATCCGAATAGAAGAAAAGGCTCATAGTGAGTTTACCCCAACTGATGAAATATTTAAATTAGAACCGGATAATTCAGGTGGATCTGGTATGATTGAATTAGTTACCGGCCCAATGCCTTTTGTTGAATCAAAATTAATTATTGCAAAAACCTTAAAGTGGATTAGAGAAAATGGATCTACAAATGAAAGGTGCTCTATTCATATTAATGTTGCCTTTGATGGAAAGAAATTAGGAACTCCCGTTAATGTTTCAAAATTAGATATTGGTAAATTTGTTTTAAATTTTAATGAAGATAAGATTTATGAAGCATTTCCAAATAGAAAAGATTCTGTTTATGCTAAGTCTATAAAATTTATTGTTCCATTGAGTGGTATGACTCAACCTTCACCAGAAAAAAGATTATGGAAAAATTATATGTTTGTAACTGAAAAGTATTATGGCGTAAATTTTTCAAAGTTACCTAAAAATTATATTGAATTTAGATATCTTGGTGGAAAAGATTATGAAAATAGATATAATTCAATAATGAATCTTACTGAGCATTTTGTTTTATCTTTATATGAGTCATTAATGAATCCTACTTATAACGAAAAAGATCTACAAAAATTAGATAAGCTTTTAGAAAAACATAAAGGTGTTATTCAATCATACAGAGCATACGATGCCTTTAAGAAAAAATTCCCGGATATAAAACTAATGGTTGATTTAAATACAAGCGACCAGATAGTAGAAACATTTTACCCTAAGATGAGAGAAAAGATATTTGAACTTTTAACAAAGGCTGATATGAAAAGTGGTTTAATTAATTATGATGCAGATACTGGGAAGATGCAAATTAAAGATTCTGAACTAATGAGATGTTATGAATTAGCAGGTTTTGATGTTGTGGATAGTAAGATACAAGGTAATCTTATTAGGTGTGATATCTTTAACTGCGAACTTATAAATACCTCAATGACTGAATGTAATATATTTGGAGCATCTGATGCAACCGACTGTAAGATAGAAGATTCTTATGTAAGTAAAAATGTAATATGTAAAGATTCGTATGTTTTTGGTATGAGAGGTGTGTTTAGTGGAGAAATGGACGGGGGTATATTCAGGAAAGGTAGAGCAACTAAATTGGCTAGGTTTGAAAATACCGAAATAATTGAAATAGAAAAAATATAAAATAGTATGGCTAATAAGAATACTTATTGTAATGATCCAGATGAAGCAGCATGTTTAGATGCATTAATAAAAGAAATTAATGACGATTTAACTATTGCTTGCCAAATACCATTCACAGTTCCAAAAAAAGAATTGGCTCACATCATACAGAGGGCAAAAGGTTACTTTTATAAAATATATGAAGATAGTGTAGAGCAAATGTATATCGCTTTACCGGCCGGTGCTGTAAATAAAAAAGATTTTAAACAAGGAGTACCTTTTGGGTCTGGGCAACCAAATGAAATTATTACTAATAAGAAAAATATTAATAATCCTAGAGGTATAATACAAATGCCATCCAGAGTTTATTCTGTTAATGATGTATTTGAGATTGGTGGATTTAGTGGAGAAGATGGTGGGTTTGGAGATTATAGCTTTAATGCAGGTGATGTTGACTTTTCAATAGATAAGTTTATTTATAGTGATGTATATGGTGCAGGTATAGGCAGCGAAAATTTAATGTACTATGTAGTTAATTCATTATTCTTAGATAACACAAGACAAGTTCTTCTACCACAAATATCATATACTTATAATAGATTAACAAAGAAATTTAGATTTCAAGGAGAATTACCTAAAAGAGCCGTAATTTTTGAAATATTTTCAACTATTCCTGATTGCGCACTATTTCAAGATGAAGCATTTATAAGATATGTTATAGGACAAGCTAAAATACAATTAGCTAGAATTTTAGGAACCTTTTCATTTAATCTCCCAGGAAACATTACTATTAATTATGATTTAATTTCATCGGAAGGTAGAGATGAAGTTGATAGAGTAATTGAAGAAATTAAGGGGGATGAAGGTGTTGACTATTTTTTCACTGGATAATTATAATCTGAAAGCTATTAAATTAAAAGAGAATATATAATAAAATAATTGTTCTCCCATGATTAGAGATATTTATAGTAGAGATATAGAAGCTCCGAAGTATAATGAAGATACTTTAGAGGTAAGTGATCCATTATCTCAACTAATTCTTAAAATTGAAAACGCGCTTTTTACAAGAAAGGGCGACGTTTTAGGAGTACCTGGTTTAGGAGCTAACTTAGAAGATTTAATATTTTCATTAGTTGTAAATGAGTCAGTAATACAAAATAATATTAATAGTCAGATAACAGCATTTTGTTTGGCTAATGAAGGTGGTTTTAGTGTTGACACTAAAGTTACTTTTTATTCAACGGCAGAAGTAGATGGTTGTTTAGTTGATATTTTTGTAAATGAACAAAGAGTTATAGGGGCTCTTTTTTAAAATAATAAATTGAATGTCATTCTTTAGTAAAACAAGATTAAGAGCCACACAATTATTCCAGGATTCATTTGAGTACCTACAGCGTACTTATGACCAGGCATCAGAGGTATTTACACCAGCATCTCCGTTTGGTCAAATACTTACTGTTATGGCTAATTTAGGAGAAATGATTTTCTTTTATATTGAAGCAGTTGCCACAGAATTAAATATAGCAAGAGCCAGAAATATTGAATCAGTATATGGTTTGTCTAGACTAACTGGACACGATCCTACAAGAGGTATATCTGCAAGAGGTATTATTGGATTAAGATTAAATACAAGTGCTGCTAGTCTCGTCGAAGGTGATTATGTTCAAATAATGAACGGTGCAAGCTTGGAGCTAGGTGCAAACGGTTTAACATATTTTGTTAGATTTAATAGTGATTTTATTAGACTCCAAAAAACTCAACCTGACTGGGTTTATGTAGAACTTATACAAGGTGAAAAAGAAGACCAGTCATTTACTGGAACAGGCTTAGCTTTACAAAGTTATAATTTAACAACCAAAGAACCTACAGATCAATTTTTAGTTGAGGTATTCGTCAATGGTAAATTATGGAAATTAGTTGATTCTTTATATGATATGAACAATGGCGCGCAATGTGCTATGATTAAAACTAGTATTAATGGAGGATTGAGTGTATTCTTTGGTAATAATCAATTTGGAGAACCACCTGCATTAGGATCAAGAATTAAAGTTACTTACATTAAAACTAGAGGTAGTGCTGGTAATATTGGAGGTACACAATTAGATATGAAGTTTTCAGAGCCTGGTACAACAGCATCAGGTGAACAGGTAGATTTAAATGAAGTTCTTTCTTTAACGGTTCAAAGAAATCCAAACTTTGGCTCTGATTCTGAAGATCCTGCATTTACTAGGTTAATTGCACCATACCAAAGTAATTCATTTGTTTTAGCAAATCCAAATAATTATATTTACTATTTAAGTAAGTATGACTTTTGGTCTTTTATAGATGCTTATAATACTAAGAATGATGAATACTTAGATGATGACAATATTATTTACTTATTCTTAATACCTGACGTAAAGAAAAAATTAACAAGTGATTTAGATTACTTCAGCGTTCCTGAGGTTGAATTTTCAATGACAGCACAGGAGAAAGAACAAACTTTAGAAATATTAAATAAAAGTGGTAGACAGGTTGTAACTGCTGAGGTTAGAATAGTAGATCCTATCATTAGAAAATATGCTCTAAACGTAGTGGTAAGATATTTTGAAAATTATGATAAAGATGCAGTAAGAATTGATATAAGAAAGAATTTAGATGACTATTTCTTAAATGTAAATAGAAGAGATAGAATTCCGAGATCTGATCTTATTTCTATAATTGAAAATGTTGAAGGAATTGATTCAGTAAATATTTTCTTTATATCTGAACAAAATGAAAAAGCAATAAGAGACGGTTTTTATTTTGTACCTGTTTTTGGAACTGATCCAGTAACTGATCAAAAGGTTTTAATTGAAAATAAAAAAATAACATTATTACCAGGTGAGGATCCAAATTTAGGTTTAGATACCTTTGGTGATGTAGTAATAGGTAATGATGAATTAGCAATAATAAGAGGTGGCTGGAAAGATAGAAATGGTACTTTTTATGAGCCTTTACCAGAGCCTAATAAAATTGGTTCTCTTAATGTATTCTTTAAAGAAGAAATAGCAAATAATCTTTACAATAAAATACAACAAGAAAGATATAATAAAACTCAACGTAATAGAGGTACTACAATTGCAACAGGATCTAATGCACGAGGATTAAATACTGGTAGGTTACAGGATACAACAACGATAGAAGCATTAAAAGGAAATTAATATGGCGACAGTAAAAAAAGACAGAACAGGATTCCCTAGCTTATATAGAGCAACATACGAGAATGGTTGGGACTTAAAAAATACAGGTTATGATTATAATACTAACCTACTAAATAGAACTATGTCTAATTATATGTTTAGGAATCCTCACTTAAAAAAATTCTTGGAAGAATATTTAAGCCCTATATTAGTATTTTGGATTAATAGAGTAAAATATTTAAGGATCTATTATAATTTTGCAGTTCCTAAGTGGTATAAAAAAATAAACTAATAGATGGTGGCTAATTGGGAACATCTATATTTTTTCGATAAAAACGGAAAGAATTATAACATGAGTTATGACTCGTCTGCTGATATGTGGACTGGTGATATTTTTCTTTCTCAGGTTTCAATTGATTTATTTGAAGTAGGGCAATTATTCATTTTACAAAAAATGATTGATTCATCCACTAATACTTTTCAGTGGGGTTACCCTCATGGGTATAGTGATGGTTCTGCTGGTGAACCTACTGGGCAGGCCGGTTGTGATTGGATATTTGATTGGAAAACGAATGACCCTAGTGAAATATTTTTATTTCAGTTTGATATGGATTTTAACACAGGCACCCAGTCTGCGTTAGTACAAGAACCTGATGGTCCAGAATTAATAAAGTTAACAAAATTACAAGCACCGTTAGATTATGATATAAATCAGAAAGAAGATTCAGATGGTTATATTATTACTAATGAAATAAGATCTATTGCATTACAAGTTAATATTGCATTTTCATCACCGTTGGAAAATACCTACAAGAGAACTTTACAAATAACCGATGAATGTACAAATACAACAGTTGCAGAATTTACTGTTTACGCGGAGAGTATAGAAGAAGATGAGAGATTAAGAGTTATGACGCAGAATATGGGTTATAATGTTATTGCTTCTGATAGTACAGTATTTAAAGATACTAATATAAAAGAAGTATTACCTGATTATGTAGAGATTAATTTAAAGCGTAAAGAAATAATGTTAGAAGGGTCTAACATATATCCTTTTATTGGTGCATATAAAGGTTTAATAAATGCAATCAAATTTTTTGGTTACGATACATTAAAAGTTAAAGAATTCTGGAAAAATGTAAATGCTAATTCAGCAACATTTGGTAATTATATACAAAGTAATGCTATTGATTTATTTTCACCTACTGTTAATTTTGATGATAAGAACATAACCTTACCTAATAAGAATTTTAGAAAGACTGCATTATTTAGTTTAATTTATCGAATTAATAAAATCGTTCCTAATAAATTTACAGATGAAGATTTACCAGTAACAGAAGAAGTTCAAGAATTTACAATAGAAGAAACTTTAATTAAATTATTTGGTTTAAAGAGAAAGTTGGAAAATGAATATCTTCCACTGAATGCTCATATAAAAGATATTGCAGCCGAGGCTGATTTTTTTGGTTTATTAGAAGTAACCAATACTATAAGTAGAAATGAAAAGAATACTGTTAAGGCAGGGGTAAATGCTCAATTTAAAGTAGCACCAAGGTCTTGTGTATATTTAGAAGATCTTAGGGCGTTTGATGAATTTTGTTTAAAAGAAGCTGCTATAGTAGGTAAAGCTATAATTAATTTTTGTAATGCTTACATTGCACCATTAGGTGCAGGTACTGCTGCTGTAGGAGAAAACATGGTAGCTTCATACCAACCAGGACAAACATTACCTGCACCACCAATAGGACCAGATCCTAATAGTGTATTAGGTGCTTTACAAGATGGTGGTAATGTTAGCATACAGGCTGTTGCTGGAGTATATGCTGCTTACTTTGCTAGGTATGCTCCAAACTTAAATAGAACACAAGCAGGTTATGTTGATGGAGAATCTTCATTAAGTTTACCAGACCAACCAGGCGTTCGTAGTGGTGCATTAGTTACATTAACAAATGATACATTTTCAAATATAACATGGAATACAATAAATAGTACATGGGATCAATTAACTAATGCTAATGATTTCTTTACATTTGATTTTAATGTACAAGGAGCTTTGGTTGGGGATGTATATACACTTAGTGATCCTGCAACATCAACGTCTGTTAGTCATTTGGTTGTTTTTGGTGATACTATTCAAACAATAACTACTTCTTTATTTAATCAAATATCAACATTAAAAACTACTCAAACTGAACCTTGGTTATGGTTTGATTGGTCTCAGATTACAAATGATATTGGTCCATGTATAAGAGCTTATGGAAATGATGTTAACCGATTTGTTACTTCTGTTCAATTAGCTACACCTGGTACCGGTGGTAGATTTACAGATATACAATTACCTGGTGAAACATTATTCACTTGGGCTGGTATAAAATATGTCAACGTATCAGAGATTGAATGGACTATCTATAAAGATGAGACTGATATTTCACCAGCATATTATTTTAACATAAGAGGAAATATTGGAACATATGATAGCTTACCTATTACATTACCTTATGTTGGTGATTATTCTGTAGAGATGAAATTATATGATATGTATAATAATGTTTCTCAAATAGTTAAGCAAGATACAATCTGTGTTGATGCAAGAGAAGTAGAATATTCTGGTTGGTATCAAGCAAGAAAATTAAATTATACATGGAGTTCCGAAGGAACATATACGTGGAAAAATTATGGTGCACTATGGAATTTACCACAATCGCCAAAAATAACTTGGGACGAAGAAACACCTAGCTTATATGAATCATTAGACAGGGTTAATGCAATATTAAATAATTTTGGTATTGGAACAAATGCAGATTTTCAGATTCTTAATTTTCAAGATAGTGGAAAGGCTAGTTTTACAGGCCCTTATCAATGGAAAAATTTAAATAAGAAAAGCAATACCTGGACAAATGCTTATCATCTATGGTGGGATATGACACAGTGTACAGGTGACACCCCAGCATTCTTTCAGTTTAGTGAAATTAAACCTAATTCATATTTAAGGATAGAAGATAAGAAATGTAATATAGGTGAACATTATTTTGATTCTACTACAGATACTTTAGGTGAAGCGGTTGATCAATTAAATTTAAGTGCTGATCCTATAATAAACAAGTATGTGTATAATTTAGTTTTAGACTCTTCATATAATCAAATGTTTGTTCAAGCAGTATCAAGATACTACGGAAAGTTTGGGGACTTTAAATCTGTTGATATGGTAGATGTTGATGGAATTAGAATATGTGCAGGTGCTACTGGTACTGGTACGGATTATGTAGGTGGTCCTTTATTAGCATCAACCGATTATCCGCCTTTTGATAGATCTCTTGCAATTAATGGTTCTACTTTAGTTGCACTACCTGCCCTAGGTTCAACTCCTAAAGTTTCAGATGAATTTGTTAAAAAAGTTGCAAGAGTATATGAAATGATATTAGAACCAGACGCGACTGGTATTGTTTATAATAAACAAGCATTGGTTTTACAAAAATTACAAAGTAGTAAAACAATACAAAGGATTGGTTATGTTGGTATGGGATCTTACAATCCATCATTGGAATCATTACCAGGGTGGGATAACACAAATGATAATAATGCTAATGTTGATTTCATTTGGGAAAATAATGCAATTTCTCCACAAGCGCAAATCACAGAAGTATTAGAACATGCTTTACACACTATCACAACTTTTGGTTTGCCTGGTGCATACCCTAATGTGTTTAACCAAACATCTTCATTTGGTCCAACCTTCTTAGCAATGTCTGAGGCTATAAATAATGGAACATTTGATACATCAGGATATACACAACAACCAGGACAAACGCTAGATCAATTTAATGCATTATTAATGAGGGAGTATTTATACTTATTAATTTATGCAGAATGGGATTTCATATCTACTTATGTAAGCGGTGGAAGTTTATCACCTGAATGGACTGCAACAACACCGGCGCTAGTGGCTTCACAGAACCCGCTAGGACATTCACTTTATACCTTTTATATTAGTAAGCTATTAGCTAAACCAACAAAAGGTATTTTAAATTCAATGTTTGCTGTTGGTGGAACTTCAGGGTATGTACCATTCTCTAATACTCCAGTAAGTGGAAATATAGATTGTTTAAGTAGAATTTATAAAAGTGGACAAAGCAGATCAGGTAATGCTACTTGGAATACTGCTAAATTTATTAATGATGGAAAAGTCTTACCACCTATGACATGGGCAATGTTTGTTTATGATAAATGTAGAATAGTTGGTAAAGAACAACCGAGGTGGACTATATCTAATACTACTGATGCATCAGTGGCGGATATATATTTCAATAGTAAGTACTTAACTTATCTTTTTAAGAACCCAGGAAGATATGTAATCACGTTAGAACTTACTGATAACAATGGGAATAAATATAAAAAGGATAGAAATATCTTAAATATAAAAGAGGTAGCAATATCTTAAATTAAAATAACAAAGAAAATGGCAATTAGCGTAACAGAAATTCTAGGAACGGATTCATTATCAGGATCAAGGCTCGTTATCAATGATAACTTCAATGTTCTTGCTAGTGAGATTAATTCTATGGAGGTGTATTTTGCACCATCAGCCGGTACAATTACAAATTTAAATAATGTATCTACTGAAGCATTAAGAGTAGGTTTAAGTACCATATTATTAGACATTAATGCAAGTACATTTGACATTCTTACTAATGTAAAAATGACAGGTAATTTAAATATGAACTTTGGTGGAATATTTAGAAATGATACAAGTCCAACAACTCAAAATGATACTTTAGCAGGTGCAGGTATGACTTTAGATCTTGGAGCAACAGGAGCAATCCCAGCATACTCAATTTTTAGAGTTGGTAATAGTGATACTACTAATAATTTAGTAATATCTTTATTTAATGGTAGCATTGGACAAGAATTATTTCTTATCTATGCAGAATCACAAACAGGTACAGTAAGAGTTAATGGTGTGGCAAATAACTTAGTGTTAACTGGTGCAGGAACTAACTTGGACTTAACAGCATTAGGACAAAGTGTTCACCTATTATGTATTGACAATGGATCAGGCGTTGGAGTTTGGTATGTTGTTGGTGGAACAGGATATACAGTATCATAACAATAAAGAATTAACACATGGCAACAACGCCCTTAATTAGAACACCCCAAGCAGATGGTGGAACTTTTTACACGTTCTCCTCATCAGCTAAAGACTTGTCTAGGACTATCAATAATGATGATCTTAAATTAGTCTTTTCTAAGTTTGTGCTTCTTAATCTACCAGATTTTGATAGATTAGATCCAAACACATTTAGTAATTTTCAAAACTATATGCAGTTTGATACAATTGATGGTGCTATATGGAATGGTGGATTAAAAGGTGATCCTAATGTTAATTTCACAGAGAGTCTTCAGAATTACGCGCTAAATTTAGAAGAGCTTATTATAAGTGATGCTGGTTATGATAACACCACAAACCTAACAGTTACTGAAAGAGTATTTTTTAAATGGCTTAAAGAATGTGGAGCCATGAGATTTAGAGAAGCTACTGCGCTTGAACAATCAGGCACAGTTACTGATAAAAGATTTTGTGAAGAGAATGAAATTATTAGTGGCCCAAGACAATATAGAAGAGTAGTAAAGTATATAGGTGAAATTGATATTGTAAATAATGTAAATAAAGCCGGTGAATCTTATACTGAATTATATATTAATGTACCTACTGAAGTGGGTAGAACACCTACAGTCCTCTTTGATTCTATATCTGATACGAATTACAGTCCATCATTACAAATAAAAGGAACAAGTGAATATATCATGGGGAGAAATGCTTCTACTGTACATCCGCAAGGATTGGACATATTAGCATATTATGATTATGATCAACAGTTAGAAGGATTAGGTCCAGCAGGGTACACAGATCCTGATGCCGATTGGATGGGATTAGGTCCAGGTAAAACTACTACAGTTGCCGATGCTTATTTTACAGAACCATCAACATTTGAAAGCGTTCTTAATGTTAACATACAAAAATATCCAGCAGATTATAATAATCCTAGTGGTTATTCTGGTTCTGCTTATGTAAGATCTCAGCTTGACGGAATATCAATTGATTTTAATCCTGCTGATTATCAACAGATTGCTACAAACCAAAATATAAGTACTATACCACAATTCAATGGTACTGATTTAGCAGAGTCATTTGAATTTAATGCTGTATTGGTTTATTATGATATGGTTGACTTAAGTGATTCTTCTAAAACAAAAACTAATTTATACGGTATTTTACTTTTGGATAATATTACTCCTACAACGGACGGTGGATTTATACAAAGATATCCAAAATATAAACCTAATCCTACGACAGGGCAAAATGGTAATAGTTATGGATTTAAAATAAATTTAAGATTTGACGCGTCTCCAGGTTCTGCAGGTATTGATACAATTGTAAATGATTACAATACTTTTTCTATGGGACTGTTTTCAGATGCGTCTGCACAGCTTCAAACATCAGCTCAAATATTTCAAAGACAGCAATTAGAAATAGCAGATTTAGAAACTAAAATGACTGCTGTTGAAAATACACTAAATTCAGTATCTACTTCAGCATTCTTACAATCTCAAATTAATAATATGCAAACCCAGATTGATAATGCATCACTGGCTTTTGCAAGTAGTACAACATTATTAGATTTAATTGCAAAAAATGCAGATGAAATTCAATCATTAGCTAATGGAAATGTTTCTCAAACCTTACAATATAATACTGATGTAGTAAGACAAGGCACAGGAATAACAGTAGATACAAATACTCCTAATCAGATACACGTTTCTAATAATGTTCAAGCATATAATTTAATGGTACCTTTAGATAATGCAGATGTTCAAATAACAAAAACCAATCCTATTAATTTAAATGTAGTAGCCCCGGAAGTATTTGCAGACCTATTAACATATACTAATATGTTAAGAATAGATACTATAAATACTGCAGGTGGTGATTTGGAAATTTATATAGATGATACAGATATTCAGTGGAGAACTGGACAAACTTTGAGGTTAACATTTAACAATGTTCCTTTATTAGGATCAAGAAATATTAAAATTTATACAGATTCACCAAGCCGATTAAATTCAGGATCATTTGGTAAATTAGCAGCAACTATACCTAATGCAGATCTTAGTACCTTACCGATCATTGATTTGATCTGTACTGAACAAGGGGTGTTAAACTTTGTATACGATATAATTAAATAAATAATAAAAGTAAACCTAGATAATGGCGGAAAATAATTCAATACAAACATTACTACCTGAGTTGTTAAGACTTTTTAACAATTCGTTGGAGAGCTTTGAAAAAGTAAATCAAGCTATTACTTCAAGCAGAGAGTCAGTAACCGTTAATATCCAAAATCAAAATGGAACTAATTCCAGAGTAACTATTCCAAGCTTTGGATTCCTTAAAAATTCTGTTGATAGATTACAGACAAATATTAATACTATTACCAATTTTAATGATTCTAATAGTTCAATAAGATTACCTGATGGTACATTTAGAAAATTGGTTTTAGCTAAGCTTCCAACTGAGGCTGCTGATTTAACTGAAATGACTTCTGTGAATCAATTTAATGTAAAACCTAATTGGTTTTTTGAAGAACTAATTAATCCATTATTATTTGTTTCATTTGATATAACAGGCCAAGCGCCTATTGATACTGAAAGATGTATTGTTAAAAGATTTATTTTAGATACTAATTCACAAAGCAAAATTAACTTTTTTAATTCAAGCTACAACGGTGCGGCAAACATAGACTATGATACTTTTATTCAACAGTTAGTAGAAAAGAATATCTCATATGTTTTAGATGAAGCTGTAGTAGATTTACCACCGAGAGATTTAAGATATTCTGGTAAATTTGGTGTTACAAGAATTGGTGAAGAGAATGTTACTGAAACTGTAAACGGGGTAGAACAAACTGTTACACAAAAATTATATAAACTTAATAAAATATTTTATACGGATTCTGAAGCCGATTTTGATGATACTATACAACTTAAAGTAGGAGATAGTTTAGAAGTAGTGTCAGATCCTATTGATACGAGATATACCGTAACACAAATTGATAGTAGTACTAATTCTGTTACTGTAAGATTACAAGAAGGAAGTAGAACAATAAGTATAGGTGCTGATGTTTTAAAAATTGGATCATCTCTCAATGATGAATTAGAGGTTGATGTTACAGTAGGTTTTGGAGAAAGGTGTGTAACTTTTATTAAACCTATTGATCCGGATTCTAAAATACCTGCAGTTAATTGGTCACCAGGAAGTGGTTTCTTTACTAATGATTTAAATACTATTGATGCTGCTGGCAATCAACAAAGCTTAGCTGATTATTATCAACAGAGTGCTATAGATTTTGGAAGATATTTACTTTCTTTTGCTCAAGATAAAATTCCAACGAGTAAAGAAGGCTTGGTTCCTAATTCACCGAATTTATCTGCTGATAATTTTACTGTATCTTTAATTAATGGGCAGGTAAGTAATTCTGATGCTATAGTTCAACTTAAAGATTTAAATAATCAAAAGAATACAAATCAAGCTACATTAACAGAATTAGATACTGCGATTTCTCAGAGTAGAGCTAAGATACAGACAACTAATTATAATACTGAAGTTGAAAGAGATGCTGATAAAAATGCTTTACAAGGTCTTATAACCGAAAGGGCATCTACTGCCAAATTATACGCTTCTGTTGTAACTGAGATAGATGCATCATCTAAAGATAATTCTATAAATAGCATAACACCTAAATATAGAGTAAGAGGGTTCTGGGCGATGCCTGAAGAAAAATCAGCACCTGCCACAGGTGTTCAAGACATTATTAGATTTAAATATCGTTATAGGTATCTTTCTGCTGATGGTACTGCTAACCCAGTAGATCAGTATACTTTTGTTGATGGTAGTGGTACAAGCCAAGGGGCGTTTTCAAATTATGTAATAGCTGATAGTGTATTAAGGCCTAGGGTTAAGGATGCATTAACTGGTTTATATGAATGGGCTCCTATTGATGATGATAATGCAGATTCAGTTAATATAAATCAATTAGACATTCCTATTAGAAAAGGTGAACAGGTAGAAGTACAAGTAAAGTCTATTTCAGAAGCAGGATGGCCATCTAATCCATTAGAGAGTGAATATAGTACAGCCATAAGAATTGAATTTCCTGCTGATTTAAGTTCTGATAATGCAGTAGAAGCTATCTTAGCACAAAATCAAGAAGATTTAGCAAAGGTAACTTTACAAGAAGAATTAGAAGGTATAGGATTATATACTCACTTAAGTAGTTCCTTTACTGCTAATGAAACATACTTTGCTCATTCAACACCAGTAATTGCATCTGGTTTTTTATCAGAAAATCAAACACCAATTGATTTATTTACAAAATTACAGGAAATGCAAAACCAGTTAGATTTGTTTGCTGAGTTATTAAGCAATGCACAAGGTGAAATGGTGACTACATTAATAGATGATCAAGGTAATACAACAAGGCTGGCTAGAAATTCTGTAACAAAAGTATTTGCTGGTTTCTATTCACAAGAGGTTGATGGTTTAGATGATCCTAGAGGTGCTATTATATCTAAAACATATTTTATTAATATAGGTAATAAATCACAAACGGTATTACAACTAATCTCTAGAATGGCTGGTGGTAGAACAAGAATGGTAAGACAATCAGAAAATCCAGGATCTTATACTAATACTAATACAACTAGTTTAGATAATGGATCTACAATTTTACCAGCTACATATACCTGGTTGGATAATAGCCAAGCAAACCAAAGTAACAGTAGAGCAACGTATAGAGGGGATGATGTAGATTATAACACTATAAGAAAATATGATTTAACTCCGCTTCTTTTAACAAACCCTACAGTAACTGCTACAACAAAATATGGACAAACAGTTTCATTAGGACCGTTTCAATCAACACAAAATAAGAATCAATTTATTTATAGTAGGTTTTCTGATGTAGCATCGGATGGTAATTTTTACAGTTACATAAATCCTAGTAATGATTATACTTTTAATTTAGATACTTTAGAAAATTTTTATGGTAGAACTACAGATACTGGTGTTTCTACCCCGGCTACTGAATTTATTTGGAGTGGTGGTTTTACACAAGCTGGTGTGCCAACTACTTCTCCTAGTTATCAAGGAGGAAATGATGATACTGTTGAGGTTTCAATTGCACACCCTAATCTTAAAAACTATAATGCATATAAGGCTGCATATGAGGCGTTAACAGGTGATCTCGTTACCTTACCGTTATTATCGGCATTGCCTGTTACAGGTATTGATTGTACTAATGCTGTTGCCGCAAACGGAACGGCAGCGGTATTATTTAGACAATCTAAATTTTCACCATTAAAGATTGATGATACTTTTGGGGAAAGCCAAGGAATTTATCTAAACGAGAACGTTACAGATTTATATTTATTATCTCCGGCGGGTGGTGGACTTTTAAATCCTTCTTTTGATACATCTCAGGTATTACAAGCTAGCCCGACATTAATTAAAATTCCACCACTATGGGATACGACTAATGCAGGTTATGTTAATTTTAGCAGAAATGCAAAAACTTCATTTGATAATTTTGATCAATTTACATTAGGGAAAAAATCATGTGGTTCATATCTATTTGTTTCAGCAGATGATCATGAGACTGTTCAAGTAGAGGGTGATTCTGTACAATCATATAAATTTGTTCAGTTTGGCCAACAAAATTCTTTAAATATTCCTTTAGTGTTTCAATATAGAATGACTGATTATTTTGGTTTAACTACCGGTAGTGGTTTAGGTAATATTGCAGGAGACGACTCAGGTTCTACTGTTAATTTAACTTATTCTAAAAAAATAGGATTTGATATTTATCCAAATAATTCAGATGTAGTACAATTTGATGTTGAAGTATTTGCTAAATATCGTTCTGATAGATTAAGTATTGATAATTTCCCTCAAGCAACGGTGACAAAAGGATTAAATGATTTGGAACAAGTAGTAGCAGGATTAAGACCATCGTTACAACAAACGGGGTCTGCTTTCTCTGGAGGCCGCCAAAGATTCCTTACTAATGTTGATGGTGGATTTGGACCTTTGGATTCGTAGATTATTTAACTTTATCTTTGGTGAATAAATAAAAAAAGTGAAAGATAAATGGCTCAAAACCTGCTTGATAAAGCATCATATAGTGTAGTTCGGACTAATCCTAAATTAACAGGTAATGTAAAAGTTGTATCTGATGGTACAGATATTTACTTGGAATCTTTTAGTGCCAATACCAGATTGTCTTCTCAAAGATATAAAGCATTTAAAGTAGATGGAAGTAATACATACGACCAAGATGTATTTAGATTTTTTAATTCAGGTAAATTTCCAAAAGAAGCAGCATATCAAGTGTTCCAAGAATTTGAAGATACTTCAGTTTTAAGTTCTTATTCAAATCAATATGAAATGTTTTATGCTGCAGGTACACGGTCCGTAGCATCTGAAAGCTATAGCCAAAGTTTAGGTACATTAGCACCTCTTTGGTTAAATGAACAAATACCTAATTATTTTGTAATTTTTAGATTAGATAATCCTGCGGCTGTTAATAATATAAATGCAGCTACCGAAAATGCCGGTTCTGTTAATGCTCAAACTTCTGCTAATTTTTCAAAACAAGTTTTAGAGAATTGCACAGCAATTAAAACTTTTGATTTATCTGAAGGTACTACGCTAGGATCTTATATTAGAAATTATAGAAATCAAGAAGAATTTCCAGAAGTACCATTAACTATTAGTTGGAGAAAAGATGAACCTATACTGTGGAATGGAATTAATTATAATAAGGGCGGTTTTACTAGTAGCGGAAGTTATGCATACGGTGATTTAATTACGAAGGATGCTACTATAATAGAAAATGAATACTTCTTTACACAAGGGTTTCAGAATAATGGTGTTTTATTAGCAAATCTTTTAAATTTAGAATTTTTATTTGATGATGTAAATGCACCAGAATATTCTATTAATAGATATTTTGGAATGTATGTTAATGAAATAGAAGAAGGTAACTTTGATCTATCTGGTATTGGTTTTTTTAAAAATACAGAAAAAAGCCAATTACCTACAATAAAAACAATAACAGAAGTATCTCAATTTTTAAATACTCCTTTTGAAATAACTAACGAAGAAGGTATTTTACTTTTCTTAGATCCTAATAAAACTACAACAGTTACAGGATTACCTACTCCTACAAGAGTTAATGAAGTTGAATCTGTTTTTTATGTTAAGGATAAAGAAGATGATTTTCATACTATCAAAAAAGGATCTAGGTGGGATAAAGACCAATTAAGATTATTCGACAAGAAAATTGATATTTCTTTGCTGACTGGTTATAAAGAACCTGATACATATGCTAACGCATCATTAATAAGTAGACAAGGGAAGGCACAAATGAATATGAAGATTGTAGGTAATCCTGCAAAAATTCCAGCTCCACCGGGAACTGCTCTTGCAGGGGTTGGGCCATGGCCTATACCTGCAGGTAATCAAGTAGTAAGTGCAGGAAGTACTGTTCAAGTTTATTCACCTTCTGGTAATATACTTATAGGATCGATATTTACAACTAATACCGCAAGTGGTGTAGTTCCTGTAGATACTATTGTACAAACAGTATCTTATAATTATACTGGTTTAACTTCGTCGCCTAGTTATCCTGTTATAGTTTCTATAACTTTAAATAATGATGTTACTTTAGACAATAACAGTTCCGTTATATTTACATCACCTAATCCTATAATTGATCAAGTACCTGATGGATCTACTATTAAATTTTACGATGGTGTTGAATTAACAGGTATGATAACCGCTAGCCGTGCAATGGTGCCAACCCCAGGAAAATCTAATCAATACTTTTTTAATCCTAGTGGAACTGTTCAAGAAGTTGCACAGGCAATGACAACTGCTATTAATAGGGGTATAAGTGAAAATAAAAGATTCTTTAGTGCATCTATTAATAATGATACTGTCTATGTTATTTCTAGGTTTGGTGGTAGTAGATTTAATCAGTTAAATTTTAAAATGGATTTAGGCTATCCATTACAAACTACAAATATAACAACATATCCTTTAACGTCTGCATCTGATTTATCCAAAAACTTTGTAGGTGGTAATGATACAGAAAATGCATTATTAAAAGTAGAGCTAGGAGACCAAGAAAGATTTATAAAAGGTAATTTTGTAGAGTCAACTGGTGGTTATGCAGAAATTGGAAATTTTGTACCTTATACAGACGAGCCTATTTATGATGGCTTAAATAATCAAATAGGTTATACTGATATTGAAAAATATGTTATTCTTACTTGTAATGATAATCAGATAATGATTACTGGATCAAACCAGGTTGCATTATATTCTGATTACAAACCTTCGTTCGGTAGGTTCTCATTTTTTGATGTTAGGGATTTTGATGTAGATTTTTATAGTAATCTTTACAGCCAGGAAGGTGAATTAACTTTTGAGAAAGCTGAATATAATCAATCAGTACCAGGATTAAGTGGGCCTGATTATACAGGAATAAGTTCTACACCAGAGATAAGAGAATTTTATGATACGGGTGGATTTTTTAATTTAGTAGGTTTATTAAAACCTTCATCACCTGACAATGTGGTCCAAGATTATATAGCATCTGAGTACATTAGGCTAGAGGAAAACTTTTTAACTTCACAGGCTACTATTTCTAGGATAATTCCATATATTAATAAATGGTCTTGGTTAAATGATGGTAAAGATGTTAGGAATCATCCTTATAGATTAGATTTGAGTGAATCTTTTGGGCTGAATAATTTTGCACCATCTAAATGGGATAGAGGGCAAAATGCTAGTGGTTATACTCATGAGTGGTATTACTTAGCAGAGTTTCCAACATATTTTACACAGGATGCTATTAAGAGCTCATGGAGTTATATTGATACTGCACCGGTAGATGATATCCCAGCAAATACATTAACTGGCCAGGCGTATGTACCAGGTACATTTCAAAGAGTTGACAAAAATTATTTTAATGATTATTTTATTGTAGAAAAATTTACTACCGGTGGTATAACTGAAATTGATAGGCAATTAAGATATGGTAGATTTAATGGTGGTGATGAAAAAAACTTTTCAGAAACCTTTTTAAGAGGTGTTAGAATTATAGCTAAACCTAAAGCAATTGGAACACAAAAGCCTAATTTTGATAATGCTTCATTATCATATGTTACAAATGGAGAATTTAACGATTATCGCTTTTCGGTTATGTTGGTTCCTAACCTTCCTAATAAACCAGAAAATGAAATTAAGTTTATTAAAAATGAAAAGTGGAAAACTGTTGTGATGTTAATTTCATTAAAGTTTGATGATCCATGTTTAAATAATGGTGCTGAAATAATTGATAGAACTACTCTTTATTCATTAGAGAGTAAATATAAAGTAGATGCTACATGTGCACCTGTTGATCCAGTTCAATATTTAGATAGTACATTACAAGGTGCAATTCAATTTGACAATGCTGTAGTTGATGTAAACACAGGATTTATTACAATAAGTGGTATTCCAGATGTTAATGGAAACCCTCCAAGATTTTTGGATGATTTATCTATTGGGCTAAATGGTGGTTTTGGTACTATTGAATTTGTAGCCGGCGGTGCTACTTTTGTAATTAGTGGTATTCAAGAAATAGTTTCACAGTCTCAATTAATTGCTGCTACAGTAACTAGGAACGGTGCACCTTGGATTTTACCGAGTCTTTCTCCTAATACATATGATTTAATTAGAACTTCATATATAATAAAAGGTGGAGGTTTTAGGGCATATCAGAATAGATTAAATCAAGTTGGTTTTGCTGAAATATTTGAAGCTGTTAATTTAGGTAACCCAGATATAATTTATCAAACTATTGACAAAGAAGGAAACCAAGTTCTAAATAGTGATGGTAGTTTATCACAAACATTCTCCATAGAACTAAGGGCACAAGAAGATATACTTAAATCAGTTTATGTTGGTGTTTTACCAGATCCTGCTAAACCAACATCATTTAATTTAACAGATGTTATTGGTTATGATTTATCCTTACAAAAATCTCCTAGAATTACACCGATTGGTAGACATGCAGGTTATTATCAACCGACTGCTCTTTCAATATTATCTTTTAGAGATCCTTATATGAATATAGACTTTTCTAGTGGAAGCACAGGTAGTTCTACAACAGGTAACGATATTAAAGATGAGGCCTATAAATTGAAAGTATTAGAATTATGTAAATATAAAAATACTCAGTTTAATAGCAGTTATGTTGATTTTGGTCAATTACAAAATTTCTTTTATCATAAAGTAAATGAACAAGACCCATCAACTATATTAGAATTATCATCTGATAGTGCATTCCCTAGCTTATATCCTTTAATTAATGAGTGGGGTATCGACTATAAAGATTTTTATACATTCTCTTCTAATTGGGAACCTTCTTATTTTATTAAAAGTATTGATAAAACTTTAATAGAAGATGTAATAGGTACGCGATCAATGAAAGAAAAGAAATCATTTTTTGGTTCTAAATATTTAAAAGTACCAGAAGAAATAATATTAGAAACATTTACACCTGATCCATTTTTTAAAGGTGCTATAAAACAGCCAAGTTTAGTAGATGGAACCTTTATGCACCAAGATACTCCATCAGTAACACTTACTAAAAGAGAAATACAAACTGTTAATGGAAGGAGCATATTAAATAAAAAGAAAAAGCCATCGGCTCCTAATGTAATGTTTTATTTGTTTAATCAAAAAAGATTAGTAGAACATTTGTTTGAACCAATTAAAAAACAATTTCAAAAGTATGTAAAAGATTTATATGGGTTTGGAGATTTAGAAACTTTAGACGATGATGTAAATAGATACATAACAGAAAATATATTAAAGCTTTATAAAATTGAAAGAGTAGATTTTTACACTTTAGCATCTAGAAATAATCAAGATGATACTTATACTACTGCTGAATTAACAAATACAGAAAAAGCTGCTGCTGGGTTGACTATTAATGAAAATGTATCGTCAAAAACATTAAATACAAATCCATTTGATTTAAGGCTAATATATAATAAAAGAACAGGTTTCTCTGAATCGTATGGGTTCAGTGTAACTATAGTTAAAAAATAATAAAAAGAAATGCCAATTACTATACAAGAAATTATAGCATCGGATACTATTTCACAACTAGTTGATAAAACAAATTTTAATTTTGATCAGCTATTACTTAACGGTGGTGGACCTGCGGGTCCTATAGGTCCGGCTGGCCCAATCGGTCCTGCTGGTGGTAGAGGACCAAAGGGTAGTACTTGGTATGAAGATAATTCAATAACCACTCCTGGTGTTAGCCCTAATGTTACCCCACCTACAGCAACACCATTAGAAGGAGATTACTATTTACAATTTAATGGTCAGGTATGGGAATATAATGGAACAACTTGGGTTATCACTACGATAGATTTACAAGGGCCTACAGGTCCGGCTGGAATATCTGGTGGATTTGGTTCATTTTTCGGACAAGGAAATATTAATAATTTAAACACTACTTTACCTACACCTGCAGGTATTGGTGGTACTGGTGCAACAAATACCAATGAAGGTATTTTAACTGTTTTGATCGGTGGTGCCGCAAGCAATACATCCGAAGCATCATCTGGCATTTCATTGACACCTGCTTATCAATTAAACGATACTCTTGCTCTTTCTATGGCATCTGATCAAGTATCTTTAATGGTTCACCAACGAGATGTTAATAGTAGAGCAATAGTTCTTCATGGTGGTGCTGGAACAGGAGGGCTTAATCCTGATAATTTTGACCAGACTAACTTAGGTTTATTAAGTGCTATTAAACTAGGGGTTGATGATAGGATGGTATTAGAAGTACCAAAACCTGCAACATCACCAGGTACTAATAATCAAGTAATAGGATTTCAAGTAGACACAGGAGTTGGCGGAAGAGGACAAGATTTCTTTTCAGGTGGTCGTATAACTATGTCTAGTGGTAATAATGCAACACCGTATGGTTTTGCTGGTGAAAATCAAAATATTGAATTAACAGTAGGTACAGGTAGTACAGGAGTACCGCCAATAGGTAATAAGTTTAGAGTATCAAGTGGAGGTACTCAAGGTAGAGGTTATTTTGAATTTGGTACAGGGATAGTACCAGGACCTTTTTCTTCACCAGCCGCTGGTGGTTCTGCAGGTATAAATGCAAACATGGCATTAGTTTCAAAAAATATATTTTTACAAGGAAGTGACGATGGTAAAATACAAGGTGTTGCGGGTGGTGGTATTGCTTTTTCATCTGTTTTGACCGGTGGTACTGGTAATATGGATTTAGCAGCCGGTAAAGGTGGATTAACTATTTCATCTCTGGGCGCTGTAGAAATGTTAGTTAAAGGTAGTGGTAACGCTAGCGACATGACAATCAGTAATGAATATAATGGGGCTAACAATGCTATAGGACAACTTTACATATTAGGTAATAAAGATATTGCAATAAGAAAACAAACATTATCTGCAATTAATGCACCAAGTATAATATTAAATTACACAAATGCAACAGCTCCACATACTCGATTTGTAGGAGAACAAACATGGACAAAGGTAGGGCAGACTTCACAGGGTCCTATTTTATCAGATGATGGTGGTTCAATATATCAATTTAATAGTGTGGAGGGTGTATTGGCAACACCAGGGGCATCTGAATCTTTTAGAAGAGTTGGTAGTAAAAATACTATTGATTTTTCACCAGGAGGATCTCTTGAACAATGGATGTTAGGAAAAGGTACAGTCTCACAGGTTGAAGGGAATCAAATTTCTGTTAGTGTCGGTGATGAAAGCTTAACTAATCCAGTACCAACTACATATAGCCCATCTACAGGTTCAAATGGAAACGATGGAGCTTATGATCCATCTTTTGATTCTAGTTTAGGTATAGAGGTTAGAACTAGTGATGGTCTACCGGGTGGAGTTAGACAATTCTTTAATGCTAATGCACAGAAAATATCAATAGCCGCACCTTTAGTTTTTAAGAGAAGTCAAAACAGAAATGCCAATGGTAATAAGACACCTATTTATGATTCTCCGGAATATCTAAATGAGGTAACACAGGGACCTCCTTATGGTGGACAAGGTAATTATTCATCTTTTGGTTTTGATTTTATGAGTAATATAAGTTATGCTTCTACTGCTCAATTAACATCCGGTATGCCGACTACTGCTGATCTTGCAAAAGCCCCATTGATATTTTTAAGATTTGGTTTCGGTGTAGGACAGAGGTCGACAAGTGTAGCTAGGCCAGCAGTTGGAGGACAAATATTTGTTGATGCTTATGATAATAGTTTTAAATTTCCACTTGGTGCATACCCAGGACAAAAAATAATAGTAGTTATAGAAAATTATTCTACACTAGGACAGTATATGAACGATATAGCTCAAGGAGGAGGAACTTTGACCTTTAGGAATTATGGTACAGTAAGAATTAATTTCCCACAGAACCGAAAATGGTTTCCATCTGGAGGATTTTGGAGTGATTGGTATGAAAATGGCTCGGCTGCAACAAATGGACTTTATTTAGCTGATGGTACAAGAGGATATAAACAAGTAACACTAGGAACTAATAGTGTTGATGCTAATGATAGTAGAATGAGAAGAAAGGTTGTTGAATTGATATGGAACGGTAATATCACTAACTCATTTGCAAGGTATCAATCTATGGGTAATCCAAACGGAAGTAGAATCTATAACCAAAGTGGGTGGATGATCGCTAATGGTAGCAGCTTAGATAGAAATGAATTAAATGTAAACGCTTTTTAAAAATGACAAAAAAAGAAATAAAAGAACTAAATGAATATGTAAGTAGATATAGAGAAATTCAACTTTCTTTAGATCTTATGCAAAAAAGTATTGAAAGTTTAGCAAAGAAAAGAGATGGTCTATTTGAAGAAGTAGACACCATGAAACTTACAGAAAAAAAGTTTATGGATAAAATAGTAAAAAGGTATGGAGCATCAGAAGTTACTCCTAATAAATTATTACAGTATATAAAGGGATGATATTAATATTTAAAAATATTCTTGGTATTCTGACAGACCCAAAGAACACGAGAATGTTTTTATTGGGAGGTATTGCTGTGCTATTATTTTTATTAGTGAGACAGTGTAATGAAACTGAAAATGCAAAAGGTGAAGTTACTAGAATTCAAAATAATTTAATAGCAGCTAATGATACTATTAAAAATTATGTAAATGAAAAGGGTGAATCGGTTGGAGAAATAAAAGGATTAACATTAACTCTTGAAGAATTACAAGATAGCTTAAAGGTTGAGAAAATGAAACCGCCTATAACTATTGTTAAGTATAAAACAATTATTAAAGAAAAAATTGTAGAAGTACCAGTTATTTCTACAGACACTTTAATAAAGCAAGGTAATAATGAATTTAATTCTGTTCTTTCTTTTAGTTCAGATAGTACATGGGAAAAAAGTTCAAGAAGTTTAGGTGTTTCAGTTCCTTATACTATAGGTGATGTTTTAACGTTTGGAAATGCATCTATAGATCTTGCACAAAATATTTGGTTAAATGCTACACTATCACAGGATCAAAAAACTAAAGAAGTTTTTATTCAATTAACTTCGGATTATCCTGGTACTACTTTTAATAGCGCACAAGGAATAATGATTGATACAAAAAGTTCTGCATTTAAAAGTTTACAGATGCAAAATAGAAAGCCGTTTGGTTTAGGAGTTAATATGGGTATGGGTATAACAGGAGATGGTACATTTGGTCCTTATATAGGTTTAGGTGTTTCTTGGAATCCAAAGCTTTTACAATGGTAAATAAATAGAATAGAATGGAATCATCAAGGTTTATACAAATATCACCACAGATCTTAATAGAATATATCTATACAGATCAGGCAGCTCCTACTACATTCAATACGGCTACAACACCAATTGAATTAATGAGGGATGGCCATACTAATGGAACATACTTCTTTAATACAGATTCCGTTTCAGCTGTTATGGGTAACTATAGAGATATATCTGCCGCTGCTATTAATGCTAATAAAACACAATATGTTTCTTTAAATACAGACATAGGTGTACCTTATAATGATTTTGATCCATTACTTACAGACTCTGCTCAACTGTTACAAACATTTAGTCCTGAATTAGATGTTGCTTATGATAAGATGAAAATTCATTTTATAGCAGGTTTTAGTTTTGAAGGTTTTGATGGAATTGTATTTGAAGCATTAGCACCAAGGAGAGATAGTGTTATGGTTAATTTTGCTTCTATTAATTTTACACCATTAGACACACCGGTATTTAATCCAGATCCTTTATTATTAGGTGATAAGTTATATGCTACTTATATTGAATGGAGAGTACCTTCTTTATATTTTATGGTTAATGCATCTAATGCAGCACAACCTAATGGTTTAGCATATAAGATTACGGAAGGTAAAGGTTTCTTAAGTACTCCACCTATTACATTAAAGGCAACAGGTATTTATGAGACTATTACAGAAAATGCATATAGTTTTTATAATATGCAAGAAATTAATTCTGTGTCTATCTTATCACGAGATATTTATAGTAATTTACATGCGGTAGTTAAAGACGCCGATGACGGTGATTATTTTACACTACACGGTGATGTAACTGGATCATCTTTAAGTAATTTTATTGCTACACTAAATTCATCAGGTGGAAATTATGTAGTGTTTTACGAGATCGCTGTAGTAGAACAAGTAGGGGTTGTTTTCTCTACTACATCAACACAAGTCTTTACACAAAATGGCAATTTTGATGAACCTATATTGTATAGGCCAATTATACAAAATGCTAATACTGCTGTTTCTTTTAAGATTAATTTATCTATGAGATTATTTAATAAAGCTGATAGTACACAGATTATTAAAAATGCTAGTCTTACCTCGTTTGATACGCAGAGATATGGCAAGAAAATGTTAACTTTAAATTTAGGAGTTGTTCCAACCGTGGCTAACGTTTACAATCAGATTAATAATGATACTGGAAAACAAATAGTTGTAGGTGGCGGAAAAAGCGAAAGGTTAGAGGTTGATGGTGAGATAGAAACTGTAACTGAAACTATAATTCAAACATCATACGTAACTTCTTTTAGAGATAGAATAAAAGTTAAAGCAGCCATATCACCAGTTAAAATACAAACAATAACAGATACAGAAAATGCCGATTAATACTAACATAACATTAACAGAAAAAGAAAAGACAATCTATCAAAGGTTTGTTAATTTATCAGTAAATGAAACGCCTTTACCTCAAGGGGATGCTACAATTAGGATATCGCCTTTTGATGATTATTTCTTATTTACTATTTTTGATGAAATTGAAGGAGAAGACACTCCTATAGATTTAAGTAATGTCGGTGATATATTTATAAATTTTATTGGTCAGTCTGATGAAATTGATATAAAAAATTATACTCAAGTTGAAGAAATAGATTTAGCACAAGGGCAAGTTTTATTTAGAATTACTAGGAGTGATAGTAAAAAGATTATAGCTTTAGACAATAATAATTTTTATATCTCTACAAAGATGATAAGCCAAGAAGATGGTAGTGTATCAGATGAATCAATCTTATACCAAGGTATTTGGTTAGCAGCTGCTGATGCAAATAGAACATCTTTAACATCACAGATAGAAGATCAAAGAATACAGTATAGTATTGAATTAGCTGAGAAGGATGAGGAAATAAGAATTAGAAAGAAGAACAGGGATGAATTTGAAGAACGGTTGGATGAAGCTGCTCTAGCATTACAGGCTGCAAATGAGAATAACATTGAATTAGCAAATGAAAATGCATTGTTAAGAGAACAGTTAGATGCAGCAGAGAATCAGCAACTACTGAGAAAGACACAAGATACACAAGCTTTAGCTGAAAGGGTTCTATTAAGAAGACAACAAGAAGATGCAGCAAGAGAAAGTAGAAGAACAGCATCATCAGGATCCAGAAGAAGAGGTTTCTTTGCTGGTGCTGCAAGAAATTTAGAAAGATTTGCTACGGGTGCAAGTGGGTATGCTGCTAGAAAACGAAGAGAAAGAAGAAATAATTAAAGATAATAAATTATGTTATTAAGCGCAAGAAATAATCAATTTAAATTTGATTTCCCTAGAAATTTTATACCTGAACCTGTAGCTAAAAGATATAAACCATTTCTTAATCGTATACCTGGCGGTTTAATCAAAGAACCTATTGATTTTTGGAATTATGGAATACAATCAATTAATTTACCTGGCCCATCATTTGATCCAGTAACACAAAATGATTTTCCTGGTAATACTAGAAACTTTAGAGCTAGTGTTCCTAAGCAAGAATTATTTGATAAAAAATTAACAATAACTATGCAAGCTTTTGATGGTTATGTTAATTATTGGATGGCTGTTGAAATGTTTGATTATTATTATCAACAAAGTGGAAAGAAACCATTTCTACCTGAGGGTGTTGGTATACAGATGTTAGATGCTGAAGGAACTATTTTTGTTACTATTCAATTAAAAGATATGATAATGAATAATGTAGGTGCTCTAGATTTAAACTTTTCCAGTAACACAATTGAATTTGAAACTTTTGAGATTGAATTTACATATAACATTTTAGATATAGCAGTTAACATAACCTAATATATAAACAAATAACTTACACAAATGAAAACTTTTAAAGACTATTTAACAGAAGCTAAGGAAGATACTTTAGACATACAAGATTTATTAAATGAATCTCATGATTTAACTGAAGAGCAGGATGCTGCCATTGATCTAGCAGTAGATAGAATATTAGAAGCTCAAAAGGAAGGAAAGAATTTAGAAGATTGTGTAGAAGAAATAATTAATGAAGGTTTACTTGGGAGTATATTTGGAGGGTTAACTGGATTTGCATTAGGAAAGACAATAGGTAAAGCAGTAGCTAAAGTATTAGGTGTTACAAAAGGTGCTCTTTATGATTTATTAACTTCACGTCTTGTAGGTGCTGCGCTAGGTGCAGTTATCGGCAAGAGAATATAAATAGAATGATTCACATAGGAATTGATTTTTCATTGAATAGCCCAGGAGTATGTATTGAAACTGATGATGGGCAATATCACTTTATAACTTTTTTTAATTATGGAAATCGTATATGGGATGAAGAAGGTAAAAAAATACCTAAAGCATTCAGTGTACATAAAGAACTTATGGATGATAATGCTATGCTGGGGTTCCCTTACAATAGACAAGTCACAAGTAAAGAATTTTTACCACGAGAGAGACAGAAACTACAGGATGCCGGAAATATAAGTTCATTAATGGTAGGTATTTTTTCTACGTTGTTTGAAAGTAATAAAGTAGCAGTAGCCTTAGAAGGTTTTTCATATGGGTCTAAAGGAAATTCATTTATAGATATAATTCAATACAATACATTTTTAAGAAAGGAACTAATAGATAAGTACTCTATAGAAAATCTATCTGTGTTTCAACCATCTCACGTAAAGAAGTTAGCAGGTAAAGGAAATGCAAATAAACATTATATGGCTAAAGCATTTCAAGATGATGTCCTTAATGATAAGAACTTAAGGAGCACTAAACTTTGGAAATGGACACAAGGAAAAGACTTCAGCACTAAAATACCTAAACCTATCGATGACATCATTGATGCCTACTTTATACTTAAAGCCTTAAAGGCTAACAATTAAATACATTTCTGACATTAAACAGTTAAAAATTATATTGCAACTTAGTAATTTTGTTTCAGCTTTATACAAAAAAAATTAAAATAAAATGATAAAACCTATAGGAAATAGAATTTTTTTAAAAAAAGATGAGCAACCAGATAGAAAGGGAGACATTATTTTATTAAAAAAGGATGGTATGTACGCACCGCCATATTCAGGTACAATCATAGGAATTGGTGATGAAGTAGAAGATAAAGAATATCAAATAGGTGTAAAGGTTCTTTTTCATGATTTGGCTGGTATAGAATTTCAGCATGCTGAAGAAACTATATTTAGTTTAAGAGAGCGTGATATAACCGCTATTATTTTAGATAAAAATGTACAAATAGTCTGAAACAAACTGACTTAGGAGATATATAATAAACAAAGGTACTGAAAAGTTTGGTACTTTTTAAACTGGCGATAACAAGGCAAAATAAATAGGCAATTAAAATAAGAAGTTTAGGCATAGAGCTTTGTTATCATAAATTAATAATAACAAAAAAAGGCAATTAACATGGCAAATGAATTCGACATTTTTAATGTAAGTGTAAAAGATCTAGACACTGGTGAAAGACCTTCCTCCGCAGGAAGTGATTTATACACACCGAAACCAGATCAAGGACAGGACGGAACTTACCGTTCTTTAATTAGGTTTCTACCTAATGCTAAAAACCCAAGAAAACCATTCGAACGTAAATTTGTCTACTGGTTAGAAGACAGAGAAGGAAACGGCTTTTATGCTGACTCCCCTTCAACAGTTGGAGAAAAATGTCCTGTACAGGATATGTTCTTTAAACTAAGAAACTCTGAATCTGCTGTAGATAAAAAGATGTCCGAAGGTTTAAAACGTAGGGAAGTATTTTATGCATTGGTACAAATCGTAAAGGATCCACAGAACAAAGAACTTGAAGGGCAAGTTAAAATTATGAAATTTGGTTATAAAATCAAAACTAAAATTGATGAAGAACTAAATCCACAATTTGATGAACCTACTCAGGTATTTGATCCGTTCGAAGGAAAGAACTTTGAACTAGTAATTTCTAAGAAAGGTGGTTTCCCTAATTATGATTCAAGTAAATTTCATGGAACTAAATCAGCAATGGTAATAGGAGAAGAAAAGGTAACTGATAGTGATGAAGGAAGAAAGGCAATTTTAGAATTACTAAAAGATGCACCTGACTTAGCAAACTGGGGTTATAAAGCATGGAATGATGAAACTAGAGGAAAGGTATTAAATGTACTTTCTCAGTTTACATCACCAGGATCTGCTATTGAGAATATTACATCGTCAAAACCTGCTCCATCTAAACCTAAAGTTACTGAAGCTGCTGCTGCAAAAGTTACTGAAACTGCAACTGCAACCGCAACAGAAACAAAAGGTGAAGAAAAGAAGGATGACTTCGATGATTTTATTAATGGGTTAGATCTTTAATAACTATGGCAGAAGAAGTAATAATATCTTCTGAAATGAAAGCTCGGATTATCGATAAGGTAGTCCGAGTTCTTCATACTAACCATACTCATCCAGAGAAAAGAAGAATATTGGAGAGTAAAGGTAGGTTAAATTTTGCATGCCCTTACTGTGGTGATTCTCATGATACTCCAAGAAAAAAGAGAGGTAATATTTATTGGAATGATTTATACTTCCATTGTTATAATTGCTCAGCTCATGCTTCATTGGATGTATTCTTAGCAGAACATAATGAAAACTTTGAAGGTGATGATAGAATTAATGTTATTAATTACATTAAGGAAAACCGTAAACATTTTTCATTAGGAGAAAGTTTAGATTTTTATCTTTTTGATAAAGCAAAAGAATTAGCATTATCTTTTGAAGAAATTGCTTTAGGCTTTAATGTCTATCCAATTAATACATTAACATACCAAGCATATCCTTATTTAAAGAGTAGACTACTTCATCATAAAACCGAAAGGTTTGGTTTTGATCCAAGACGTAGAGAATTATATGTTTTTAATTTAACTCCTGAGGGTAAAATATTAGGATTTCAAACTAGAGACTTAGGTGGCAATGGTGGTCCTAAATATAAAACATGGAACATAGAAAGGATTTATGATAGGCTAAAATTAAATCTAAATGTTACTGAAGAAGAGTTAGACAATTTAAATAAAATATCAATGCTGTTTGGAATATTAACAGTTGATATGTCTAGAGATTTTTCTATTTTTGAAGGGCCTATCGATGCAATGTTTATGAATAACTCAATAGGATTAACTGGTGTTAAAAAACAAATAATAGAATTTAATGAAATACCTACTGCTAGATATTTCTTTGATAATGATATTGAAGGAAAAACCAGAATGATTGAAAAATTAAAAGGTGGCCAAACAGTATTTATGTGGGATAAGTTTTTAAAGGACTTTGATATACCACAAAGAAAAGTAAAAGATTTAAATGATTTGGTTAAATGGGAATATTCAAATAGATCTGGGTGTTTAGGCGACCTAGATAAATATTTTACAAGTGATTCATTGGATATTATTTTTATATAATGAATTTAAAAAATTATAATAATTTTGTGAACGAAGAAATCGATGACTTTTATAATGATTTAGATATAAGTAATAAAAAACTTAAACTTTTTACTACTTTTGACAAATCTGAACTAAAAGAAGTTAAAACTAATTTTTCTTTACCAACACCGAAAAAGAAGTTTCAGCCTAAAATAAAGAGCTATAAAAAGAGTAATAATAATAAAGGTATATTTTAATGGAATATAATGATTCTGCCACAGGTGAGGCCAATGAAGAGTTAACTACAAGGTTAGCTAAAGATAGAGAAGTTTGGAAAGTAAAGATAAGCGATTTAGTTAATCTTTTAAAGAATATGAATAAGTTATCAGAATGTCAGGTAATGATGTTATCATATAGACAAATCTTATTAGATAAAATTACAGATTTTAAAACTACAAAACAAAAAAGACAGGCCGCTTATGACCGATATTATAAAATTAAGTACAGGGAGTATTCAATTGATTATGATGTCAAATTAACAAGCGGTGAAAAGGTTGCTTTTATTAAAGCAGACTTATCTCACTTAAGAACTCAAATGGAAATGTTACAATCCCACATGGATTATTATCAAGAATGTATTAAGACATGCGACAATCTAGCATTTGCAATTCGTAATAGAATAAATTTAGACGATAAAGAATATTAATGGAACTATCCCTATCGGAAAATAAAAAGTTTTTAGTTATTGATGCTTGTACTGAATTAGAGTATGATCAACTTAAAAGTAGCTTGACTAAAAAAATTGAAGGCTGGAGGTTTCACCCTCTAGTTAAAAAACGAGTATGGGATGGAAATGTTTCATTTGTAAAAAGAAATAAAATACCAGCAGGTTTATGGAAAGAAATCTTAGATATATGTAAAGATTATGATTTTCAATGTTCTCTTAATAATATAACTAATATTTTTGATACTGAAATTAAAGAAGATGATTTTAGAAAATGGGTTACTAAAATATTTAAAAAGCAACCAGATTTTAAACCTAGGGAATATCAAATAGACGCTGCTTTTAAAATTTTAAAGTACCGTAGGTGTTTAGCTGAATTAGCAACATCTGCAGGTAAGACCTTAATATCTTTTATGGTTGTTGCATATCTTATGGATAAGTTAGGAAAGAAAAAAATCTTAATGATTGTTCCTAATGTAAATTTAGTATTACAAGCAACAGGTGATTTTGATGAATACAATAAATGTGGAATTCCTTTAAAGACTCAGCAGATTTATGCAGGTGTAAAAATAAGAAAGAGTTCTAATTTAGTTATTGGTACTTATCAATCTTTAGTTAAAAAAGATGAGGAATACTTTAGTCAATTTGATGCTGTCTTTGTAGATGAAACCCATAAGGCTAAAGCCAATTCAATTCAAAAGATAATGGATAAATGTTGGCATTGCGATTTTAGGTTTGGTTTAAGTGGAACTATACCTAAAAAAGGAACTGTTAATAGATTAAGTTTAATGTCAGCTATGGGCCCATTGGTTACTCAAGTTAAAGCTAAACATTTACAAGATGAAGGTTTTATTGCCAGTTGTAAAGTTATACAATTACACATGGATTATGCAACCGATGAGCAAAAAGAATCTTTTTCTTTTTTATCTAAAAACCCTCATGATAGACAAAGACTATTTGGATTAGAACAAAACTTTATAAATCAAAGTGAAAAAAGATTGGATTTTGTTTGCCAAGTAATTAAAAAGTCTACATCAAATTCTCTAGTTCTATTTCATAAGATAGCCTACGGTGAAAAATTATATAATAAATTAAGGCATATAACAGATAAGAAAGTTTACTATGTAGACGGATCTGTTAATGTAGATATAAGAGAAGAATTTAAAAGTCGTATGGAAAAGAATGATGATGTTATTATTGTAGCATCTTATGGTACTTTTTCAACTGGTATTTCAATTAAAAATATACATAATATCTTTTTTACCGAAAGCTTTAAATCTGAAGTAATTATCAGACAAAGTATTGGTAGAGGATTAAGAAAGCATGTGTCCAAAAACGTAGTGAAAATCTACGATTTTATAGATGATTTTAGATATAAGGCCGAAGACCATGATTGGGTTAACTATATCTACCGCCATG
>Ga0209535_1000332_pt1 | contig 32875 bp, 16 predicted proteins | sample LinPmetageLP28_FD_184041 | JGI IMG/M metagenome (GOLD analysis project Ga0209535, IMG submission 184041) | Marine viral communities from the Pacific Ocean - LP-28 (SPAdes) (version 2) | ecosystem: Environmental > Aquatic > Marine > Oceanic | place: Pacific Ocean | collected 2009-08-22
CCTTGCCGCCAGAGTCTCCTCCACCGCCGGCTCCACCTGCACCACCGTCTCCGTTGTGATTGGCTCCGTTTTCTCCCAGTGTAGTTGGTGAGTTTGTTGTTGCTGAATTAGTATTGACTCCTGCTGTACCAGTTCCGTTTCTACCGTCACCAGCACCTCCACCACCGCCACCTGATATTGCAATTTCATTTCCGTCAATAGTGATCACAGTGGCTCCGCCACCGCCTCCACCTGCACCTGATGATCCTCTCGGTCCTGATGTACCTCCTACTCCTCCTGAGTAGCCTGTTAAACTTTTTCCGTTTGCACCGCCTGCCGCACTACCACCTGCCGACCCACCTGCTCCGCCGCCACCTACGGCAACTCTCATTGTGTCTCCTACATATGATGATAAACTTACAGAGTCGTGTTCTACATAATGACCTGCGGCTCCTGTTCGACCGCCGCCTGCTTGGTCACCACCACCGCCACCACCGGCTCCGCCCCATATGTCGTAAGCCATAGAAGTAGCACCTGCAGGTATAGTTAATACCTGTGTAGTACCTGTGTACGTAAATGTTTTAGTTATTGTTGGCATTTGGGATTAACTCTCCCTTACAAACCAAAGATCTCCATTTTGACCCTGACCGCTAGTTGGTGCAGAGGTCTCAACGTATCTATTGCCTGCTATACTGTTGCTACTGTCATCTGATATAACACTGCCACCCCAACGTTTGATAGACTCTGCTATCTGACCAATGCTTGGTGCTTTGGTGTTTGAAGTTTCTGATAATGCTATGTTTGACCCAACTGCTCCCAATGTCAAACTTGTTACTTTTAAATCTCCTGTAGAAGAATCTGTTGTTAGACCTTTTGTGCCTTTGTTGGCATCACCGTCGTCGGTTAAATCTGCTAATCTAATTACTTGTGAATAAGACTGATTGTGTCCTGCTGACCAAAAATTCTCTGATACATCATAAAACAGTCTTGCGTCATCTGTGTCTGTAGTTTCAACAATAAGACCTGCATCAACTTCTGAATTACCTGTGTTTACTTTTACAAAAGCATCATCAACTGTTATAATACCAGAAGATGTGTTTTCAAATTCGCCTGTAATGCTAAGGTTACCTGTGATAGTTGTGTTACCTGTTAAAGTAATGTTACCTGTGCTACCAGCAAATGTTAAAGGTGTTTTTGTTACTCCACCATCATTAATAGTAAAACTTAGATCTTTATCTTGTCTTGTTTGTGCCACTGTGACATCACCTGATGACACTGTTACTGTCAACTCTTGTGAGTCTCCAACTAGTAAACCTGCATCTGCATCAATTGTCAATGCACCTGTTGTGGTGTCTGCCGCATCTGCTCTTAAAAAATTTCCTCCAGCAATTACTGTTGCTGATGTGTTTGTAGTTCCGCTTACGTCAACTGCTGTGGCCTGTGATGAGTTGCCTGAAAAACTTGCACCTATAGTTGAGTTTAATGTTATACCTGCCGCTATTGTGGCAAAGCCATTTGAAACTAACGGTGTACCTGACGGTGACCCTGCGTCTGGTGTAAATGCTTCTTTACTTAAAACAGCAACTCTTATATTGCCGTCATACATTGAAGCAATAACTTTGCTAATAGTTGATGCTGTTACTGTTTCAACCTTCCAACCTGAAAGTGTTTGTCCTGAAGTGAATACTGGGCCTAGCAGTTGCCATGCACTGCCTGTGTAAAAATAAACTTGATCGTCATCTGAGTCATGCCATAAATCACCTGCTGATGCTGATGTTGGCTCTGCTGATTGACTTTTTGCACCACCTGTTGGCTTGAAAGAAGTACCATCGTAGACCTTAATCTGATTTGAACTTGTATCGAACCACAACTCACCTGCGAGTGGAGCCGTTGGTGCTGATGTTGATGCGGCGTTTTCTAACAGTTTTACAAGATTTTCGTTTAAGCCTTCACCAAAACCTGAAAAACTTTTTCCAAATAATTGTAGGCTAGTTGTGTTATCAACTGTACCATCTGTTATAGTTGTGATTACTGAGCCGTCTGTTTTGTTGATTGTATACGCCATATACCAGTATTTATAGTTTTCCTACAGATACAAAGATCCTGCCAACCTCTGCTGAATTGTAGTTTTCTAAAGCCTTTCCTATTATAGTACCTGTTTTTACATCAATTGCTTTTTTAGAGCAACCAGGATGTTCACCACTAGTGGTTAATAAATCTCCTTTTGCAATCATTCCATGCACTCTTACTGGTACCTTACCAACTAAGGCTACTGGTTGACCTTCGGATTTGTCATTCATTACAAAAGCAGGATTTTCTGAAATAACTCCTGCAACTCGTGTGTCTTGGGCAAATTCGCTAATTGTAATTTCTTTGTCACCACCAAATATTACTACTGTGCCAACTTCATACGAATCATCAGATTCATAAATCTCTGCCAAGTCAGCGTACTGAGCCGATGTTGCTTTTGCATATACCGTATTGTATCCTAAAGAACTTGATCCAATGTCATATGTAGTGTTGGCTGACGGTAATATATTTTGTGATGATATGTTTCCAGACATTGTCAAAGAACCCATAGTGTTGGCTCCTGCACTTGTTAAATTTCCTGTTACATTTCCTGTTAATGGTCCAGCAAATGCTGTTGAAGTTGTTGTGCCTGATATCTGTAATTTTGTAGTTGGTGTTGTTGTGCCTATTCCTAATCTTGAAGTGGCACCATCAATGGTCATCACAGTTACCGTGGTTCCACCGTCGTTCACTTTAAATGTGATGTCTGTGTCTGATACTTGATTTTGTATTATTGCACCAGTACTATCAACACTAAACTTTATGTCATTATCAGCACCGACTGTCAACCCTGTGTCATTTACAATCCCTAATGTGCCTGAAGTAGTATCATTAGCATTGGATCTTAAAAAGTTTGCCGCCGCTATGCCACCTAGTGTGTCTGCATCATTAGCCGTTCCTGCAAACTTCAAACCAGATATTGCTGTTGATAATGTTATACCTTTTGTTATTGAAGCAAAGCCTGATATACTTGCTTTTGGTGTAAATGTATCTTCTGAAATAATTGCAATTAAATTTCCATCATTGTACCAGTATGTAACATTTTGATTTGTGTCTGTTGAATCTGCAATGGTATTGTAAACAAAACCATTAAGTGTTCCTGTTCCAGCGGGTGGTCCAACTAAAACGTTTGCTGTACCATTGTAAAAAAAAAGTTGCTGAGTATCTGAATCAACAAAAAGATCGCCTGCTACTTGTGACGCTGGCGCAGTTGATTGATAAGTTGCTCCTGATACTGGCTTAAAGGAACCATCGTAAATTTTTAATTTATTGTTTGTACTATCAAACCAAAGTTGTCCTATGATTGGTTTGCTTGGTGCAGAACTGTTTGCAAAATTTTCTAATAAATGTAAAAAGTTTTCTGCTATTGTCTCACCATATCCTGCATAGCCTTTTCCTACAAAACTTAGATCAGTTTGTGTGTTGATAACAGAATCTTGGACTGTGTATGCATTAGGCGATGCTGATGTATTTGTTTTGTTTACTGTATATGCCATTTTTAATAAGTTGTTGTTGTTCCTGTTGACGTTGTTTCATTAAAACTTGTTAAACTTTGTATCCTCAAAGTGTAGTCAATTTGTATTAATCTGTTAAGAGATTTTTGTACTGGATGAAAAATTACATGCGTCAATAGTTTGTTAGACGTACCGTTTTCTGTACCTTCCCAACTTTTAAGTCCTAGTTCATCAAAAACATAGTCACCATTAAAATTAGTGGTATTGTCAAACGCCGCTTGTCCTGTTGGTTCACCATAGTCTAAAGTGCAAGTAGTAACAATGTCAGTGTATTTGTTTCCTGCTGTGTGTCTCACTTCCATTTTGTTTCTGGATGTGTCTTTGTTTGTAGATGAATTGTCGTCGACTACTTTATAATATGTTTGATTGTATAAAGTTGCATTGGTTCCTGTTGAATTTGGTGTAAGATAAGTTATTATTCCTGTGGTGTCAACGGTTGTTCCTCCGTTTCCAAAAGCCATTTCATGTACAAAGCCTGTAGTTTTGTTTGCCAATGAATTAGCCAATGCTGTACTCATATTTTCATAATGTATTGCATTTCTCTTATCAACAATTACTTCTCCTGTTTCAGGATCCCATATTTTGATATGACCTTGCATCATTACGCCGGATTTGTCGTCCGGTTTTTTGTTAGATTCTTCTTGTTTATTTTCTGTTTGATCTTGTTGCATCACGTTGTATTTATTCTGGTGCATTTGTTGGTTCTCCTGCTATGAATTTAGCCTGTGATGTTATAGACTTTTGTAGTCCTTTACCATCTGCGGCTGTTGACGATCCTGCTGTGTACCATGTATTACCACGTTTTTGCACAATTTTTATTTGTGTAGCACTGGCCGGAGCCGTTGTTAATGTTACGTTAGCGGTACTCCCATCTACCGAATAACCTCTTGTTAGTGTACTATCGTCCAGCTCGTGTTTGAAAGACAATCGTTGGCCACCAATGAATATGTCTAAATCTTCTCCACGAGCTGGAGCGTATGTAGTAGCAAAACTGACTGTTGAACCATCACCTGTGTGAGTTTTGGTTGCAACTGTATCAGCATAAGGCACAGTTTGTTGCCCACCAGCGTCTACTACTGACGCACCGGAGGCATGTGACTTAATTCCTGTTCCAAGTGTACCTCTTCTTAATTGTCCTAGAGTGTTAACTGACTTGGTAAAATATTCTATTCTTTCTTTATCAATGAAAACAACACCTGGCATGTTCACTGATGCATTTGGTTCTGTAAGCACAGTACCATCTGCTACTGTAAATGTTGCGTCACCATCTTCTAATGCTGTTGCAAGTGTTGTTGTGTTGGAAGAACTAATTCTCTTGTAAAACGTTCTATTCAACATGTCTTTAAAAATTCTAAAGCCTGTGGCATTTGTTGCTGATTCAACAGCAAAATACATGACATCTATTCTGTCTGAACTTGTTAATGCAATTCCCGATATTGTTAGTTTATTGCCTGATAAAATATAATCGTAATTTTGTACTAATGTTTGTGTGCCGTTAAGTGTAACAAAAACGTAATCACTGTTTAGTGGTTCGTTGTTCAAGAACAATTCTCCAGATGGTCTGCCTTCTAAAATTTCTCTTCTCTGTTTCATTCCAAGAGCATTATTAAATGTTGTTGCTCTAATGTTGTCTCCAGAACTTAAAGTAATTCCATCTGCGGCTATTTTAGTCAAATCTAATGCTACTTGGCTACCAATCATAGCATAGTGATTGTCAACTAATGTTGCTATTGCTATAACATCAGAAGATTCAGGAACATTTGTAAAATCAATTTTTTGACCTGCTATGTCTACAGTGTAATCAGTATTAAGTAACTGTTGCACACCATTTTTGTAAACTTCAACTTCACTTGCGGATGTAATTGATTTCGCAGGATCAACTGTGGATCCATCTGACAATGTGCTTAAAATTCCGTAATTGTAAGTTGAACCATCCGCACTGTAATAAGTGTTGTCTGGTCCTCTTAATATTGTACCACCAACTTCTAAAATAGTTAAACCTGCAAAAGGTCCTATTGCTCCTGGTGGATAATCTAAAGTATATGATGAGCTACCGTCAAAAGATATGTCTTCTGATCTAATTTCTGCAAAAGCTCTAGTTGAAGGATCTTGATTAAATCCTGCAATTTGAATTGCTTTGCCTGATCCTGGAGCAGTATCGAAAGTTACTGTCACTGCTTTGTCTAGTTCTGTGGTTGTGAACGCTGTTGTTGGCGCTCCATCAACTGTTACATACAGTTGTGGTAATGCACTATCTAATTGATAGGTATCTCTTGAACCAGTTGTAAATGCTTTTGTACTTCCGTCACCTGTAAAACTGTTTAATAAAACATAGTTGTTTCCAGATACAGCAAAACTTTTTATATTGACTACCGACCCATTCGACGGTGCAGTAGCAAAAGTAATTGTTTTTGCGGCTGTGTCAACTGTGTAATTTACTGTGCTGTCTGAAGCAAGAGCATTTTGTGGTACATTGTTCAAAGTCACCATTACGCCTGCTTGGGTTCCTGGTTGTTGTCCAATTGCAAACGTGGTTGTGTTTGAATCACCTCTATAACTTTTATCAACAATAAATGGTACCCCAGATTCTGGTGAAGTGTATACTTTTATATCTAAAGTGTCAAATATTTGTCCTGGTACATTTTCTTCTGGTGCAAAACTTGTTTCAGGAGTAACAAATCCGTCTCCGTCTTGTATTATATCTGAAGGACTTATTCCTACTGCTGAACTGAATAGACCACCTGACAGTCTTGTATCTAATGTTCTATCATCTGTTGGAGTCAACACTTTGTCATCATCAAACAGAATAAATTCTACTTTGACATTGTTGCCTGGCGCAGTTGAAAGCGTAAATTGTGTAGTGCTTCCGTCTCCTCTATGCACTTCTGCTGATTGTCTTACACCATCAAAGTAGACTGTATAAACGTCAGTAATTGATGGCGCAGTATCAAATGTGAAAAGCACAGTTGATCCGTCTCCATAAAATGTTCTTACAGAACTTGAGCCATAATTGTCCCACGGTGTATCAAACCATGGTGATTTATCCCAACCTTGATCTTGATTAAACATTAAACCAGTAACCATGACTCCACCATAATCAATACCATCCATTAATTGTGTCAAGTCATTGCCTGCCATGCCAGACTCTGGTGTATACATACCTAACGTTCTACCAGCGGCAGTTAAGAAAGTTTCGTCTCCTCGTAATTTTTGCAAATTGCCTTTATTTTCAGCAAATTTTGTTGTTGAAGTAAACGCACTTGTTGTTTTATACAGTTCGTTATTGTATCTGACTAATGTGTTGTATCCATACGCTGTATTTTTTACCCATTCATAAACAATTGCCGTTTGATCAATTCTGTCAAATTTTACAAAAACGTCTATGTCTCTTACTAAATCGTTATTCAAATTTGCATATGCTTTTGCATTATCAGTGGGTGTAGATCCATCCGACGCTCCACCTATCAAAAGCATTGTAGGAGTTGATGTGTATCCTGATCCTGCTGTCAATAAATTAATTTTTGTTACTGAACCTCCTTGTACAACAGCCGTTGCAGTTGCATGAGTAACTGTAGGTTCTTCATAAAGTTTAAATTCAAAGTTTCTTGTGCTGACTGCTTCATTGGTAGTACTTGCAGGCATATAAAAAGTTTTACCTACATGTTCGTCAAATGTGACAGTAAAAGATCTTCCTGATCCACCCTGTTGCGTGTCATATATGTTAGCATTCTGTTCCGACGAAAATAGTGGATAAAAGTATCCGTAACTACCAGAAGTACTACTTGAGTTACTTCTGCCTAAAATTTGGAATGGTCCTGTGTTTTCAACTGATCCTCCTACAAAAGTAACTGTTGGAGCAGTTGTGTATCCTGATCCACCACTGTTCAAAGTGAGACTTTTTACAGATTTTTTATAACTGTCATTCCATATTTTGTGTGGATATTCGGTTATTCTTGTGGCGTCTGCTGTACTTCCAACATCTAAATTACGTATTGTTTTTATTTCTTGATCATAAAAAGGTGGATTGTCAAAATCTGTAAACAATCCATCTTGTGTTTCTGTTTTGTTGTAACCAACTTTGTACTCACGTAATTTAGTATGAAAAGGTTTTACTTCTTTTATATACTCTTCAACGTAAGAATCTGCACCAGTGGTATATGTTTTCCTTTGTGTTAGTTCTCTAAAATTATTTTTCACATTTAGGAAACTAGTTTTGAATAACCAGTCAACATATCCTTGTTCTTCTAGAACTTTTCTTAAACCAATAAAGAACAAATTGTTATATTCACCTTTTAGCTCACCAACAAAAATGTCATCTCTTAAAGCAGTCAAAATATTCCTTGTTTCAATTGTTGGCTCTTGATCAAAGAAGTTGTCATCAAATGTGTCGTCTCCTGCGTATCCAGTGTTGTCTATTGAATAATCATATAAAGAATTTTTCAGTTGTATAGTGCCATTTTCAGTACCTACGTTTGTGTAACCAGTTGCTGTTTTCATAAACAATTTCCAACCACCAGTGTCTGCTTTTGTTACTTTTACGTGTTTGCCTACTGCAAGGTTTAAAGTATCTAATTCATATTCAAAAGTTACCTGTGCATCTATAGGAGTGTCTGCACTATGTATCATTCCATGTACACTAGTATCAGTACCATACCAATCTTTTAGTTCATAGTAAACAGAAGTTTTATAAGTTTGTAATTTTGTTCTTACAAATTCTGTGCCATTCCATTGATATATTGCCCAGAATCCATTTGAATTTACTTCGTCTGCTTTTACTAGATAGTTTACAGTGCCGCTTAAATCTCTTGTATCAATGTAAGTAAGATCTGCATATGTGTCAACAGATGCGTCCCATAATCCACTTTGTGCAGTTGGTTCAGGTTCTTGTTTATCTAAATTATTGTAAGAAATTGTATTTGCTAATTCATTTTTTATCATTACACTGTTGGTGTAATCAACTATTTCTTTAAGTGCATTATATCTGTTAATGTACCAACTTTGTCTTGGTCTAATACTGTTTCCGTACTTACGATTTACTGGAAGTCCTATCTCTGGTACAACATTACCTGATGTATCTGCACCAATTAAACTGTCCCACCATTTATTTTCTATTCTTGCTCCTGGTCTATCGTTTGGATCTCCTTCACTGAATAACTTCCATACAGAGTGATCTTCATCATCGGTAGTGACATCTGAATAATTTATATTAAACACTATATTGTCATTTGCTAAAGTGTTTTTTACATTGAAAATTAAAAGTTTATTTGAATCTGTTACACCAAAATATTTTATGCCTGATCCTAAAGGATTTTGTATTACATTAGAAATATAAGATGTTGTGTTTTTTCTAACCACAACACTTTTATCTAAAGCAGGTAAAAACACACTGTTTTTTACCCAATAATAATAATAGTTCACAAAACTGTTTGATGCACTGTCGTATTTTTGTTTGACTGTATACACAGTGTTGTCTGCATATTTTGGTTGTCCACTTATACTTTGTGATACTCCGGCGGCAGTGTCGGAAAGATTGTCCCAATCTGTTGGTGTGTTAGTTGACTCAACCCATTCGTATATGTCAATTGTTGCTCCTGGAAATAACTCTCCCCAATGTTTTGTTTTGTATTCTTGTGTACCTTGTTCGTACCATAACCATCTTGCTGTTGAAAGATCCCACCAAACTTCACCAATATGCTCTTCGCCCCAAGCAGTTCTTTGGTCTACTGTTGATTGCCCTTGTCCAACATTGTACACTGCTGGATCCCATTCTGATTTAAAATTAATTTCTCTATCGGCAATTCCTAGTATTCTACCTTTAATTGGATCATAATAATCAAGATTATCTACTACCTCGTTTGTGTTTCTATTGAAAACGAATGCAGATTTTATTTTCCTATTATCTATTAGTGCTTGTTCTTTTACTAATTGTTTCCAGGAATATGATCCAATTGTGTTCAATTCAAACTGCGCCACAGTACCGTCGTTTATAACAGTAGTTGCTGAATCATCGTCTGGAGCACCAATATAAACGCCTCTTTCATTTATATAAACTCCTCTGCCAAAATCATCATTAGCACTTACTTTAGTGGTGACCAATCTATCATCAATTACTAATTCAGTGTTGTACATTGTTGCTGTGTACACACCGCCGGAACCAATATTTAGATCTACAACTGTTGTGTCTTGTAAATCAAATGTTGTTGCGCCTGTATCAAATTTCATTTCTCTGGAGTTTGATTGTTTTTCTGCGCCAATTGTTATTCTTGTGCCTTCCAGATTTGTGTTTATTGTTGTTCCAAATTTCATGTTTGTTTGCAAATCTGGTGCTTGTAAAAGTTGTTGTTGTGTGTAAAGATTTGTGGATCCGTCTGCATTGAATTTGTAATAATAGACAGCGCCAGCATCTGCTTGATTAGTCTTGTCATATCCAGGAGCAGTAACAAAAAGTTTAGTGCCATCTTTACTCATGGCGATGTCTTCACCAAATGCCACATTTAAAGTAGATCCGTCTGCGGATGCACCTGTCAGTGTTTGTCTATGCGTCCAAACATACTGAGTACTGTCATCATTCGTTAAACTTGATCTTGTAAAAATTTCAACCTTGCCTGCTTTGCCAGTAGCAATAGATGCCACTGCTAATATATCTCCATTGTCGTTGGCTTGTATTTTGTGTCCAAATCTTTGCCCCGCATCTGGATCATTTGATTGTATTGCAACTTGTTGGGTCCATGTGTCGTAAGTAGAACCATCTGATCCAACATTCCAATCGTACATATGCACTATACCTGTATCGCTGTCATAACCAGGTGCTGATACAAACAATAATTTTGGAGTTGATGCTCTGCCTGAATTGTCAGTTGGTTCTGACACTGCTGTAGACCAACCAAAATTTGCATTTTCTAAATTGCTTGAACCATCGTGTGGGCCAGTCAATGTGTTTAGTTCACCGTAACTAAATGTTGAAGGAGCCCATATGTATGTTTTAACTAATCCGGAATTGGAAAATCTTGTACTCCCATCGGCTCCTAGTGCATTGGTGTAAGGTGCACCTGCTACTACAAAGTTTTCATCACTACTAATAGATAAACTTTCACCTAATCTTGAAGTGTTATCATTGCCTTCTGTCATAGTGAAACTGTTTTGTACTGTAAAGGCTGTGCCTGCATCTGCACTTCTTCTAAAATAGAAATGAACAGTACCTTTATCTTTGCCTGGTGCTGATACCACAAGTGTTCTTCCGTCTTCTCGACCTACAATTCTATAACCAAAATTTTGACTGCTCTCGGTATCTGGACTGTTTAAAATTGTTGTTGAATATGGATCTTCTTTTTCATATATATTCCAAGTGCCTCCGTCATTGTCTGCAAAAACTCTATCACCATTTACTTTATTAGCAACATCTTTTTTCCTATAATCACTATATGAAAGTAGATCATTTACATTGTTCATTGTAGATAGTCTAACACTAACAAATTTGTAAACATCACCATATGTGCTAAATGTAGACTCGTCTTCAAGGACAGATATGCCTGCGCCTAACCTACTTGCGTTTACGTAATTTATTAAAACTTGATTAGCATTTGGTACTTCTTGTATCTCGTACACTCCATTTAATTCTTCAAACTGTGAATTTCGTATTCCAACGTATTCTCCTTTGACAAATGAATGACTTAAATTTGTTCTTATCAACAACTGTGTATCATTGTTAAAAGATTGCATGTTTTTTATTGTGTTATCAGTAGAGGTAATTCTTTGTACGTCCCAATCAGTATTTTTTTTCCTAGCAATCCAAACAAGATCATTGTTTTGAATTGAGTTCATGTCTAAATTTTCTAATTGTTCTATGTCGTATGCAGTGTGTTGTACATCTTGTCTTCTAGGCCAACCTGCTGTTTTATAAACTATATGTGAATCTCTATCAAACCCTTCTTGAGAATAATCGTATCTGCTAAAAGTCGATGATGCTGTATATTCTAGCGGAGATAGATACAACTGATCTTTAGTGACTGCTACTGATCTGTTGTAACTTTGTGTTGTTCCTACATCTAATAATTCAATTGATTGAATGTTGTTTGTAAATTTATCATCATCTAGTCTTACTTGCACAGATTTTAATCCATCAACATTTCCAAATTCACCAACTCTAATCATCCATTCGGGGTACGTTTCAATTGCTAAACTTTCATCATTAAATTGTGCTTTCAATAATCTATCTATGGCAGTCTGTGTGCCTTTGTCTCTAATAAATCCTTGATAAAATTTGTATTGTGAAATATCATTTACAAACAAGTTTTCTAAATATGATCTGCTTTGGTATCCAATTAAATGTTGAGCAAGACTTTGTTGATCTTCATCAAAATTATTTGTTTCTAAATTGTAAAAGTCATTAAACTGATTAATTTTGTAATCAAAATTTGGAATTAATGCAGGTTTTGGTTTTGTATCTTTAATTTGCCATTGTGCAAAATTAAATGTAGCACTACTGTTATGATTTGTCTTAGCAACAAAAAACTTGGCGTCATATTCAACTGTGTCACCAATTTCATAATTTGTGTTTGCTAACCATAAAGTAACTTTTGCTTCATCAAAAACAAAACCTGGTGAATAATAATCACCATTCCAATTGCCTGTTTTCCAACCAACTAGTTTTAATCTTTCTTGCCTAAAACCTGTAGTAGTTTCAAATATCACATCATTGAACACTGTTTTATTATCAAAAATTATTAGATGTTCTTTTTGAACAGAATTCATTGTTACATTGAATATTCCTACTTCAGCATTTTTATTTGATATATTAAATGTTGTTCCTATTCTTTTAGTTGATATTTCTTTCCTAGGAATTGACCTACCGCCTGCATCTAGAACACTGTAATCATCACGCATGTTTGTAAGTCTGCTGATAATACTATTATTTGTTTCTAGATTAAATCCGTTTGCGCCTGCCGATATTGTTATTGCAGAACCTGGTTGCCAACCTTGAGTTGTCCAATATAAAAATTCTTTTGCTGAAGTTTCCCAATTTAATGTTTCTTTTATTTCATTACTAAAGTTATCAAAAACAAATCCTTGTGATTCTAAATATTTTCCATAACCTATAACAAAATCAGTTACTTCTTGAACTGTTTTTAAAACTGTGCCGTACGTTACTGTTTTTACATTGCTTGACCAATTTTTATATATAAAAGCATTCGCTGTACCTACTGCTATTTTGTTTACATTTGAATTACGTATTGGGTTTAAAACTTTAAAATATGGTCTTAAAGAATTGTACCCAACAACTTTAAATCCACCTTGTAGTGTAGAGCCATCATTACTAATATTTGTATTTTTTTCAATAAGCACACCAGAATAATCAAAACTGTTCACAGGGTTCGATGTTCTAAATAAAATTTTGTAGTTTTCGTCTGGTATAAATTGAGAACCACTTGAACTTGCCGGTGACGTTGAATCTGTTAAAATTTTTATATTGGCTTTGTCAGTAAACCCTCCTAATTTATATGCAAGTTGTACTTTTAGATTTTTTAGTTTATCATAAAAGAAAACTGCCGGATCAAGATTTTCTTTAATCAAATAATTTACAACCCATGGCTGATAACCTGCAGTCACGTATCTTGTAACGGCTCCAGTAGTACTGCTTGTTTCAGTCTCTAAATGGTATTTGCTGTCCACTAGTGATTGACGTGTTTCTGTATCTTTGTCTATTAAATTGCCCGAAACATTTAGTGTCAATCTTGAATTATCAAAGTACAATCCAAAAAACTTGGTTGGTTTTGTCAGTGCTAACAATTTCATTGCTGAAAAAGGATACGCTGATGATCTTCTCCACGCAGTTTCTGACGGTGATTGATCTCCAAAACTCCAAGGATGTGTTGTATTTCTTGTTGTTTCTCCAGCAACTATTCCAATTGCTAACGGTGTTTTTAAATTTCCTGAATCGTCTACCGGTAGATAATTTGCTAACCCTGTTCTTATGTATCTGGTGTGAGTAGCATTTATATTTCTGTCATATCCTGCCGCTAGGTCCTCCCATAAAACAGAATTACCTGCTGTGTAAGGTGCTGGACCATAATTATCATCCCACGTTGTAGGCTTTTCGGTATACCCCAACATTTCCCATGGATGCGTGTGTGGTCTGTCTGTATCATAAAACAATTTGAAAATACCTCTCCAATACCCCGGAAGACTTTCGTTATTGATTGAGTCTTTAGTAAAACTGTAATTCCATGTAAAGGCATCTGAACTTACATATGTTGAATTGTTCTGCCAATCAACACCGTTCTTTCCTGCCCAAGCATAGAAGTCTGTTGACAAAACCGTATCAACTTCCGGTAATGTGTAATCGGTTTTTGTGAAACCCGACGGTATTACGTCTGTTAATTTTAACAGTGTAGAATCATATACAGTTTTACAGTTGTTGTATATTCTTTTTTCAAATTCTAACAAGACATTGTCTCTGTAATCTCCATAGGAAATGGTTCTTGATCCATCGTGTCCTATAATCACAGATTGACTTGTTCTGTAAGTGTTGTCTGTGACTATCTCTGGTTTGAATTTTGGATACATTCCAAGTTTTGTTGGGGTAGGTGGTATAAAATTGCCAGTTGTATCACTATAATCTTTTATCTTTAGAACGTCCCCCTCTGAAATTGTAGTTTTAATTGTTATGCTGTCATCGGTTGTACTGAATGTATAGTCAGTGTCAACGTATAGTTGTACATCATTTAAGTAGACATATACTGCTCTGTTGCTTGGTGTTGTCATTGAATGCGTAGAATCAATTGCATATTCAACTTCATTAGAGTCTAAAACTGTATACGTTCTTAAACTAAAATTAGGGCCAAATCCTATCATGTCCTCAAAGAAGAACGGGAAAGTATTGTTTTTGTTTTGACTTACAGTGTCTATAAGTTCATCGACATGAGCAGGAACATCTCCATCATAACTTTTTGCTTTGCTGTTATTGATAAAATTTTCTTTGAATTTTTGATATTCTAAATTAGCATAATCTAATGACTTGATTACGTTTGCATTTTGATCAATCAAACTGAAAATGCCTTGCGGTAATGGTGCAGAGTGTTGGATAATAGTTCCACCTTTTGTTCTTACATCAGGTAGATCTCTTAAATTAGAAGACCCCGGAATATCTCCGATAATATCAGTATTCTTTTCTTGTATGTCATGTACGTGTTTTGATACTTCTCCAAAAGTAAATTCACCTAACGGACTGTTTAATGGATTGACAGATAAATTTTCCGGCACCTCATATAAACCAATTCCGTTAATTTTTGTAGCAGATGAATAACATGACAATTTTACAATATCTCCAACATTAAGTTCTTTAACAAAATTTACATATTTGTTTGTGGTCCCATCAGACAGAATATAATCCGTTGTTAGATCTTTTCTAATATGGTTTACGTCTACACTTACTTCAAGGTCTAACAGAGACACAGAATTTTTATAAACATCTATTGGAAAAAGTTTTTTTTCATCTGCTGTTACAACAATAGTTCTAACAACTCTTTGTTTACTTTCTGCTTCTCTTTGTACCCAACTCTCTTTTGGAGTGTGTGTTGTCGCTCCTGTTGTATAGTTTAAATGTCCGGATCTCAATTTTTTAGTTACAAACGTTTCTCCGCTTTTGTATGTAAAACTATCTGAAACAAGATCTGAGCTAAAAACAATATCTCCTACATTGTTTATTGTTTTATATTTTACTTTGATGCCTAAAACTGTGTCTGTGACTGCTGTATCTGAAGTTTTGTATTCAAAAACTTTTGCTCCAGCAAAATTTGTATTAGGAAAGTACGTGGTATCACTAAAACTTTTATCTTCCAAATTATCAAAAACATCAAACAATGGTTGTTGATTTACTTTTGTTTTTTCTTGTCCAGTACTCCAAGTTTTAGTTGTTGAACTATATGCATACGTCTTTCCTTGATTGTTTGTTCCTAATTCTACAAATACACTCTCTGCATCTCCTGGGTCTGTGTCGGTGCTAGGAGTCAATGCAATGATTTTGGCCGTAGTGCTGTCTCCAACATCAACAAAATTTACAGTAAAAATTTTATTTTTTACCAACGGGTCTGTATCTGCTGTGAACAAAATACGCATTCCGTCTTGTATAGATAGTCCGTCAATGATATAACCTGTTTGGCTTACTATGTCTGTAAAAGCATCAGTAGTCACTGTGTCTATAAGTGTAACAGATGTTTTTGCTATTAAACCGTGATCATACAATTTAAGGCTAGAATCAAATTCTATAATTGGTCTTTTTGCTCTGTCTGTTTCTAAAAGATTAGGAGTGTAACTGTTTGCAACACCAGTGGCTTCAATCACAGATTTGTGAAACCATCTGTTGTATCTTGACCAAGCATTTTGATCTAAAGAATCTCTTTTTATTGTGATGTAATCTTTTGTTTCTGGTCTGTAAAATGCTTTTGCATATGGTCTTGAATCATAGTCAACCGAGTCAAACAATGTAGTGGTTTCAGTAGCATAAGATTCAGGAGTAATTAAATTTGCTGTGTCAGTTAAAGTTATACTATCACCTACGCCTTCAACATAAAATTCATTATTGTTATACACTGCTGTATCTGTAACATTTGTTGAAAATTTTACTTTCATGCCGTTCGATAAAACAACACCCGAAGATGTTGTGTAATTTTTTGCACCTAAAATATCATCTGCAACATTGATTTTTGTTGCGTCGTTCACTGTCATTACACGTATTACTCCATGCATGGCTTGATGATTTCCACATTGATAATATAAAGTGTCTGGAGCATCAGTAGGAATAACAAATTCTACTGTGCCTTTGTCAGTACCTGCGTTTGTAACGCCTGAAGTGTACAACACAGAAGTTGAGCCGTCCACCGCAACTCCTGTTTTAAAAGGTTCAGTCATTATGTAGAACGGATGCCCGGCGGCGTTAACTATAAATTTGTATGTGTTGCCTCTGTAAAGTGTAAGTGTTGGACTGTCAACTCCGGCTCTGGTGCTAAAATTGTAGGCTCCGGCCGCATTATTTTTTACATCTATTTCTGTGACAGCGCCTGTGCCAACTGTGTTTATTGTAATTGCGTTAGGACCATCAGGCAACCAATAGTACTCTCTATAATTTACAAGTTTATCAAAATCAACTGCTGGATTCCATGCATATACTTTTTCTTTGTTAAGTCTATCATGATTATCTACTAGTCCACCAAAATATTTTATTTGATTGATGTAGTCGTCATAGGTTCCAGTAAATTTAACCTGGTCTTCAGGATTTATACTAGATGTGTCTCTGTCAGTATAAGTGACTGTTGGTTCTAGTTGATAATTTTTCCTATCTGTGCTGGTGGCAGTAAGATATTTGTCTTTGTTTGTATTTCTAGTATAAGCAGATTCATGTCCAATAAAGCCATCTAGTCTTTCAAGTTGACCCGGCTGTATCAATTGATCAAGTGTGCTTGATAAAAATCTTTCGTTGGCATCCGTCCTGTAAAACGCAGGAAGGTGTGCAACTGATCTACGTATTTCAACTCCGTTTTTGTCTTTGAATATTACGCTATTACTTTGTGAATTAATTGATCTGTCTGCCATCGTTAGTATCCTGACCCGCTACTGCCTGAACTGGATGATGAACTTCCACTTCCTGCACTACTAGAGGTCACCGTAGATACTGCTGATGTTGATCTTGCACTTGATGTTGTGTCTGTGGTTGATGTTACAACTGAGCCAGAAGCCGCTAATTGGTTGGCACTAATTGCATCAATTATAGAAACATCATCAACGGTGGCCCCACTGATAAAAATTTCATCGTCTGCTCCTGATATCTGGAACAATGATCCAAAACTTTGTCCGCTTTGGTTTGGCACAATTACAACAGAAAGCAAATCGGGTGCTAGTTGTTTGTGAATGTATGCCGCTAATTCTGTAAAATAAAATGTGTCACCAAAATCAAAATTATCTAAAGCAAAAAACTCGTTGATTGCTTGTATAACTTTAGTTTGAATGACTGCATTTGTAACTCTAGTTGCTGTGTTTTTTACAACTTTAAATGTTGCTTGAAATTCATTGTCTGCTTTTGCCCCAAACAGTATCTTGTATTTTACTGGATGATAAACTAATTGGTCTGATAGGCCTTTCAGTGGATTCAAATAACCACTGTAACTAATTCTCAATTGATCAGATGTTGATTCAGTAGGTTTTGTGCCACCTTCTTTTAGCCATGTCCTAAATCTTGAATCATAACTTCTTTCTAGCATGTAAAGATCAACAATGTTACTGACGCTAGGATCAATCCTTGTGTCTTGTCCTGCATGATGTTTGTATTGAAAATTAATTGTTGCCCTGCCTCTTCTTGCTATGTAGTCTGTTGTTGTAGTCAAAGTAAGAGTGGCCGCATCATATTTTTTAATAACATTTTCTGTACCTTCGTAAAAATAAAATAACTGCCCATCTGTATATGCTCCTGGCAGTGTTATGTCTGCTTCATTTAATGACACAACAAAATTTGTACCTGCATATGGTCTAAATCTTTCGATATTATTATAACTTAGGTATTTTTCAAAAAATACAAATTTAGTTGTAGGATTAACAGTTGGTTCAACTATAATGTCAAATATTTCGGGATTGTCAACTACACCGTCATCATCTGAGTCGCGGAATCCTACCTGTACTTTTCTATTGTCTTGATAACCATCTGCTTCTTCAATTGTGTCAACAACTGACCATTCAATGTTATAGCCCAAGCCTAGTCCTGTACTTAATTTAGTGTTGTTTTTAAGAACTTTGATACTGTCTTTGACTGCTACTCCTGTTTCATAATCATAAACTTTTTCAGTTTTATCATAGTGAAACTTGTTTTGTTTTTCAGATTCAAAAATATATGCTAATGATCTATATGTGACTGTGTAGGTGTTTCCATCATTTGTAAATTTAAAGAACCAACTTTGATCTTTATTTGTGTTAGTTGAGTCTCCTGCAGATGTTAAGTCAAAACTTGTTGATGCACTCAGATTTGAAGATGTAATAACTATCCATTCACCAGTTTCTTCATTGAATCTTAATGCAAATTCTTCAAATGCATTTATTCTTTCTATTATATCATCTTTTAAAACACTAGTAAAAGTATTTGTAAAGACAGGAAATACTTGATTCAACACTGCGTTTGCAGGAACTATATCATTCAGTGTCACTGGTCCAACGCCTGACTCTAAATTTCCCTCGCCAAAATTTGATCCATCACCCTCTAGGCCTGAAACTTTTACCCATGCTCTGTCTTGTGCGTTTTCCGTGCCTGCTGTAACTAATTTTCCATTTAGAAATTCTCTAGTGTCTGGAGATGTAAATTTTATAAGTGCTCCAACTTTTGCATATTTTAAATTAGAAGTTGAAAATCCTCCAACTGCCAAAGGACCACTTGCATTAAAATAACCTGTGTTGGTATTTGTACCTGTTGTAGTGCTTACCCATGACGCTGACAATGAACTTAAATCTTTTGTTCCATATTTGAAATAGAAAAATTGACTTGAAGTAGCATCTTTTAATTTGCTTTCAACACTGTTGTTAATTGTACTTAAAATTTCATTTGTGTTGTTAAATGTAAAACTAAAGGCAGGTGTTGTTTCTTCTCTATATAAAATACCGTCTTCAGCAAAAACACTAACGTTAGAATATGCACCTGTAGGATCAACAATTTCTTTAGCTCTTGATATACCTGATGCTGTTCTGTTAACTGACTTTACTTTAATAATTTCTTGCGAGGCTGACAAAGGTACCACATTGTAATCTTCTGCTGTAATCATTCTGTTTTGAGCGTAATAAGATTGTGGTGCTTTTTCTTTGATTGAATCAGATGATTCTGTTGGCGCCGCGTTGTAAACTGATTGTTGTAGTGATGCTGAAATATTTAATGTTTGTGGAGCACCATTTTTATCATTGTATCCTATACTAAAGTTAATACCTGTCATGTCTGCAGGTTGAACTGAATATGACGCATTGTCTGATTGTCTATAATATGATCTAAATGCACCTGAAGGTAGATTTGAAAAGTTTCCATCACCAAAAACTAAATCTACTGTATCATTATTTTTTGTAACAACATTGTAGATATTTCTTTGACTTTTTGCTAATGAATTATAAATTGCATTGTTACCTGAAGTAGTTGGAACCTTGTCCCAAAGATTTTCTAATTGTCCAAAATCATCAAGTTCATATAACCATACATCGGAATTATTAATGTTTTGAACATTAATAGGTTGAATAAAATTTGTTGTTGGGTTTTCAATGTTAAATTCTAAATTTGACAATACCCCTTGTTTGAACAAAGTAAAAAAGCCTGTGTTATTTGACGTATCGCCAGCACCATCTGTCCTGTATATGTAACTAAAAGCGCCACCTGGAATTGGGGTGTTTTCATATATGCTTTCAGATCCAGATATTGTTGATGGTACAATTTCAAATGCTCGGTCTATTCCACTAACTGATCTACTAAAAGTAAAGATAGGTAGGTCTGTGTTGTTAGAACTTGTATTATAGATTTCTGTTTTAATACCGCCAATAGTATCAGACTCAGCAGGTTTGCCAAAAACTTGTCCTGAAGCATTTGCGGCGTTTAGAATATTAACAAATTGTTCTCTGTAATTTGCATTGGTTCCGTCATTCCAAACAACTGTTGTACTTGCAAGATCTGTACCAGATGAATCAATTACATTTTCTGTAGTGGCAACTGAATCAAACTTTAATAATCCTGTTGCAGGTAGATTTCTTTTGGCGTTGTAATTGATCAGTCTTGCCAATCTTAAAACCGAATTTCTTCTTTCAGCAGTTTCTAAAAAATTTTCTCTAGCATTTAAATCAACTCTAAATGAAAGTGATTGTGCCACATAAGCAATTAGATCTAACAGAGCAACATATTCTGAACTTTCTATGTAGTCGTTGAAATCGTCCGGATAATTTTCTCTCAGATATGCAACCATTGTTCTACGAATGGTTTCAAAGTCATAAGATTTGAAATCAGCCTGTTGGAAAGATGTGTATATCTTACGCCAATCCTCGGCTACTAAAAGTCTGTTCTGTCTATCTGTTGTGGCCATTGTAATTACAACGGTATTTATATGTTAGGAAAAGTGCGTATATTAAGATAGACGCAGGGTGCTGTTTTCGTCAAAACTAAATGTAAGTTTTTCTACCACATTGTAGGGCACAAAACGTATAGTGGCCTGCACAGCAATACCGTGTTCAAATTCACTTACAATGATGTCTTCTGTTTGTAATCTTGGATCTGCGTTCAAATTTGCTGTAATATCATCTGCTACTGCCTGCTTGACTGCTTCAGTTAATGGTTCAAAAAGTACATCATATATTATTGTACCAAATTCAGGGTTTTCAACTCTTTCACCTTTTCTCACACTTAATCTGTTTATTAGGTCTTGTTTGATTAAAGCAAAGTCATACAATTTAAAATTGTTTTTGTCTGCTTTTGAACTGAATCCTTTAAACACAGACCTGCCGCCGATGTATCCTGATCCGTTTCCTGATGAACTATTGTATGCCATGATTAAAATCCAAAATATTTTCCTACACTACGAGCAACTTTACCTAAAGTAGCAACTGTTCTAGCAACTGTACTTACCGTTTCTACTGTCTGCACAACTGAGGTTACTTTTCCTCCAACAACATTCTTATATGTAGTGGTCATGTTAGAAACATTATTATATACATTTGATCCTGAACTTACTGTTCTAACCTGTGATAGGTTGCCTGTGTTTTTAATTGGACCTGATTCTGTTTGGTTTGTTGTACCAGATGTGTACAGCACTCCTGATTGATTTACAACTACTTCAGAAAAATTCGCAGTTCCAGCCACTGTGTTTGGTGTTGCTATTATTTGATTGTAAGTCTCACTTTCTTTTGAGCTTAAACTTGCATAGCCGTCAGTGTTAGTAAAAAAGTTTTTTCCTTTGCCGCCATTGAAAAGATTTATAACTGATTCAGCAGATGAATTTGGCTTTTTAAATAATTCTGCATCAATGTCTGCTTTATATTGTGCCCAACGCACACTCATCAAATTACTTTTTCTGTTAAGATCTTCTATATGGCCTGGCGTGCCAATAGCAGTTGTTGTGCCGCCAACTGATCCAAAAGCAGGAGCATTATCTTGGTGTCCCCAAAATGGTTCATGTGTTGGCACTCTCATGCCTGACATACCTGGCAATGCTCTGTCAACTTCATATATTTCATCTAAAGGTCTAAGTGTGACATCTGGATAATTTGTTAACAACGTACCTGTGCCAGTTGGTTGTGTGTAAGACGTTCTTGACAAAGGAGTTACAAGATTTCCAATTGTACCATAACTGTTGAAATGTACTTGGCCCCCAATAAGATCTACTCTAGTCATGCCCTGTTGAATATTTCTTTGCCCAGCATCTGCTACAATATTTGTAGTTGCCTTTTGATAAACATTTGTTCCAAAACTTGTAATGTTATCAGATGCATAATTTAAAATGTTAGCACCGTCTATTGCTACTGTTCCATTTTCTTCATTTGCTTTTATTTTGACACTTTTATTTGCATACATATTGATATTACCTTCTGCATGGAAATTTATGTCAGCGCCAGATCTTAAATTGTATCCTGTTTGAGCATACACATCAACCATTCCGTTGTTTGAAAATTCCATCCATACTGTGCCATCAGCGTTTGCAAGATAAACAACACCTGCAGAATCACTCATTAACAATTGATGCCCTGAACTAGTTCTCAATCTTACTAATTGATTGGCTCCTTCAGCGTCACCGTCATCCATCACAAAGGTGTGACCAGTTTTTCTTGTTAAAACTTTTTGTTCTTTATTGTCTAAAGTTCCAACACTTTTTTTTACTTTTGATCTGTTGTCTATAGGGCCTGGAGTGCTGATACCAAATACTTGGCTTGGTGTTTCTCTTCTAGCACTTGAAGTAGTATTTCCTCTAACATCATCTTTGACCAACCCTTGATTTTTTAATTTACGTGCAAAAGGGTGTATAGGTTTTTTTAATTTATCAAAACCTGCTTGGCTTACACTATCAAATATTCCTCTGTTGACTTCTCCTGCTGGAAGATTATCATTTCCGTATATACCTGCTCTATTTGAGATGTCAGTGTCTCCCAATACAGGATTGTAGGTATTTTTTGAACTTGCAATACCGGGTGTCATGTGATTGATAAAAGGTTCTTGAATACAGCCCATCCAGTATGCTTGAGTAATTTTGCCTTCAGCAAAAGTCACCAGCACTCTGGTGTCTATATCAGGTGGAACCATCCACATACCATAGGAATGTTGCGACTGTTCATAATTTGTTACATCAGATGTGTTAACAGCAGTAGGACTTTTTGCTCCATAAAAAGGAGCAAGGTATTCACATGAAATTAAATTTTCAGTGCTTACATTTTGAGCACCGTGAATAGCAGGAATAACAACACCTATTCTGCCCATTCTAGTTGGGTCTTTGTTTTCCTTTACTATACCAATATATGGACCAGCGTCTAAATCAGTATATGATTTGTCATTCTGTTGTTTTTGTGAAGATGAGTATCCTTGATTAAGCGCCATCCGTATCTCCTATACCAAAGTTCTCACTGGGCCCGGTAGCACTTTTAGATCCATCGTCACTGTTTTGTCCACTCCATCTTAATGTTGCGGCTGTGACTTTTTGCTGATTATTACATCTTGCCATTGTTAAATTTTGTGTAAACTGTCCGTTTTGTAAATTACTTTCTACTTTAATAACTCTATATAAGCCGCTGAACTGTGGAGTGGCCTCAGTATTGAATTTGTAAAGTCCTGTGTTCTCGTCAAAGTCACTTGGAAATTTAAAATTAAGTTGTACAACAACTTCACCGTTGTCAAAATTAAATGCTCCTAATTGTGCGTCCCATAAATTTGGTCCAATTTTTGCACGAACTTTTTCATTTCCCATTTTCATAGGTATAGCATAGTCCTGTCCTAAAAATGCAGGATCTCCCATAATCTTCATTTCAACATTGACCATGTCTCCTTTAGGATTAACAAGATAGTCGTACTGTGCGTTGCCAAGTGCTTGTTTGGCTCCAATACTTTCGTCTTGTCCTTGCACTGTTGGACTTTCGCTGTCGATTGTTGTAATGTATTGGTGTAAGGGCAAAAGAGTGTCCGCTTCAAACGTTCCACTTCCAAAAAGTGACCTTACAACCTTTTTTCCTTGTTGTAAAATTTTATTAAAAAAACTTGGGTCTGCTTTACGTAAAATAGATTGATAGTACCCTGCATTATATTCAATATTTAAATCTAAAATGTCTAAATTCTGTCCTGTGTACGTGTAATTGAATTTTTTTCTTACAGCAAGATCATAATCAAAACTAAATCCATACCCTGCTTTTACAAAGTTTAGAATGTGTATCTTAAAAGTTTTAACATGATATCTAATTGTTCTGCTGTGTGTTTTTAACACATTATCAAATTCGGGGTTTTCCTTTACAGTTGTTATAATTTTATACCAATCAACATATTGTTCTTCTTCTGATATCTTGGTTCCATCTGCAAACCGCTTGGCTTGATCAAGTATAATTTTTTCTATATTATTATATTTTTCAAACTGTCTCACTAGGTCTTCTATTGTTTTTATTATAGACGTATTTTTCCTATAGGTCACGGGCGACAGTCGTGCCACTGTAAAAATACCCAAAGGTCCTGTTACTGGATATTGATTTCCAGATTCTGTTTGTAATCTACCTATGTCATTGTCAACAGTAATTTCATATTTGTCTACTGTTTCTCTAAGACCAGCATTTTTTTCATTATCTAAAATGTCTTTGTTTAAGTTTTTTGCAAATTGCGTACACATTTCTTGGATTGTTCCGCCTGCGTTCGATAATATTCTACCAGTTGAACGTGTGAACAAGAAAGCGTTTATCATTGCAAATTCTGTCCATGGATATGCTTCTACTGTGTATGTTGTACTACCAGCGTTCATTTGTAGAGATGATTTTGATAATCGCACAGGATAAACTCTTTTAGGCACTGGACTATCAATCATGTTTCCTAAACTGTCTAATCCTTTGAACTCTATTGTGATTAAAAAAGGTGCTGTTGTGTGATTCCTGTAACCGTTATTAAAAGCGGCCGCTCTACACTTTTCCCAAAATGTTATTCCGTTGGGTTCTTCTAGTTGCATTTCAATTTTGGTATAATTCATTAATTTTCTAAATTCGTTTGGTCTTGGAAAACTGTCAATTACACAACTGTTAAAATAAAGATCTCTGCCTTTATTCAACACCCTTTGGCTTTCACCAATCACCTGTTTTGCTGTTGGTTTTATTGTTCTGTCGCCAGCGGTGTCTATAGTTCCTGTATCATCAATAATGCCAGTGGTATTAGGATCACCTATGCCGCCGGTACGTGCAATAATATCATGCGGTGCGTCTGTTGGAATGTTGTCTGGGTTGTCTAATTGATTTCTACTTAAAGCACTTAACGTTAACACATAGTTGTAACTTGCATAACGATGTAAAACATTTTCTTCAACTAAAGAATTTTTTACATACTTTTGTCCAAGTCCAGCAAAAACTGAATTTCCCGTTGTTGGATTATTAAAATCTGCCATTTTAGATTCCCAAGTCTTGTTTCAGATTGCTTAACTTAGGCAATTGAATTGTAACTCCAGGAGCAAAATCATAAATTGGATCTTCTATTTCGTTAGGGTTTCTTTGAGCAAACACCCACCAAAGTCTTGGAGAACCATATAAGTCATATGCTAACAAGTCGGGTCTATAAGCATAAATTTTATCAATGGTGTAGGTTACATCATCATCATCTGCTGTGATTGTTCTAGGTGTATAAACACCTAAACTGATATTGTTTTGATCAGTTGCAAAATAAGGAGACGTATTTGAATATTCAGCCATTAAATAAATCCTATTCCTTTTCCTTTATCACCAAAGTTGTGTAACTCGCCTGACACAAACTTTCTCATTGAAAAATTCTTAACTGTGTCTCTTGAGTATACTGGTTGAATTTGAACTGTTATTGTACTTAAAGAAGGAGCCCATGTTTCTGGAATATTACTTGCACTGTTTAAAGTCACAAAACCGTCATCACTAGAACCAAATTGTCTTGCTGTTCTGGCTGTTGGCCTGCCACCTTGTGACGTTGCAATGTAGTCTACATCAGAACGTAGTTCGCATGTAAAGTTTGTTATTATAACTGGCACATTTTTGAAAACATGGTTACCATAACCATTAAATTTTAAAATTGGTGGTGGATTTCCTTTATCTGCATCATCTCCTCCAAAAAACATTTTTGTGACTGATCTTAAAAAATGCATTGTTGCTACCCAGTGAGCCGCGTCTTCTTGATTTTGCACAGGAAAGTCTCCCACAATAGTTAAATTAGCAGGTTCAGAATTTTGATATGCATAGTAAGGATAATTTGCATGTGTGGTTGCCAATTGTGAATAGTTTGCTTGGTGTTGTACTATTACTGATGGTGTAATTGGAAAAACTATTCCCCCTAGATCTGACAACGGTCCTAATATTTTGTAGTCTATGTTGTTTGCATTTTTGTTACTGCCTCCAAAAAACAGTTCATTGAGTGAACTTTCAGAAGGTATAGTTAGTTTGACTCTCCAGTCTGTTGCTCCATTCCTAGTTGTCCAACGAGCAGTGCTTGGACTGCCACTGCCAAATAAACCTTTTTCTGCACCTTTTTTAAGTCCTGCACCAAATAACCTACCTAGTGTTCTATTAAAAATATTAGAGGCGGTTCCGCCCACGGCTTTGCCTAGGGTTTTATCATTTGGGTTTGTATAATTTGGGTTGCTCATAATATAAAAATAATGTATAATCTAACTATATTTATAGGCAAAATAATAGGCGCATTTAATACATCTTAAGGCCCGTTTCCAGCACAATTCAACAGACCTGTTTGTGGTCATTTAAACTTAACACAGAAACATATGAAAAGAGTAAATTACTTAAACAACAGAGATCTGCTGAAGCAAATACACATGAGCAAAAACACATTTTGTTCTTATGTGTCAAGCGAAGACAGTGCCTATGATATAATCCTTACAGACATCAAAAAAATTAATAGAAATGCTGTTGCTTTGGCACGAAAAGCAAGAGCAAAAAGACTGACCCAAGAAGCATGGGAAACTGCAAAAGCGGCCGCGGGCAGAAAAAATAAATTAAAAATGTCAGACTTTGAAGTGAGTCCAAGAAAAATTGACAAAACTGATCTAGTGTTTAGAGTCATGACATTTGATCACATACCTAAAGATGACAAACGAAAAAACAATCCTAAAACTGTTGCTGATCATCATACAAAATTAAACTTTCCTCCGTTTCAGCATTTTAGAATTAGTGCTGACGATAAACCTAAGTGTGTTGGCAAAAGTCACTGGACAGGTGGTATGCAAAACGGACAGTTTAGTCTTACACACGGAAAAGTCACTAGTGAATTAGCAAAGATGTATATGAAATTGTGTGAACGGTATGGAACGAGATCAAACTGGAGAGGTTACACATACAATGATGAAATGAGATCACAAGCGTTGATGCAATTGAGTCAAATAGGTTTACAATTTGATGAATCAAAATCCGAGAATCCGTTTGCATACTACACAGCGGCCATAACAAACTCATTTACAAGAATATTAATTGTGGAAAAAAAGAATCAAAATATCAGAGACGATATCATGGAACAGAACAACCTTATGCCGTCAATGACTAGGCAGATGAGTGAACAAATTGAAAAACAAAAGAAAAAAATTGAGAAAGAAACGGCACCTGTAAAAGTTGCAACAAAAACTTCCATGGCATTGTTCAACAAACACTACAAAAAAACTGGCAAAATGGATTATTCAATATTAAAATATGTAGAAAAGTCTGCAGAAAAAATGAGAGCACTACAACCAAAAGAACAACCAAAAGGTTTTCACAGACCAGTTAAGAGGAAAAAATAATGGCGTTTTTTAAAAAAGCGGCTTGCTTTACTGACATACACTTTGGTATGAAAGGCAATTCGAGAATACACAATGATGACTGTGAGTCATTTGTAAATTGGTTCATCCAAGAAGCCAAAGCACAAGGTTGTGAAACTTGTATATTCCTAGGTGACTGGCACCATCATAGATCGTCCACAAATGTTTCCACAATGAACTATACTGTTTCCAACATGGAAAGATTGGGTGCGGCGTTTGAAAAAACTTATGTAATAATGGGTAATCACGATCTATTTTACAGAGACAAAAGAGAAATAAACTCAATGGAGTTTGTGAGAAATATACCAAACGTACAACTTGTAAATGAGTGGATTGAAACAGAAGATGTAGCAATAGTTCCATGGATTGTGCAAGACGAGTACAAAAAGATTCCGCAAATGAAACAGAGATATATTTTTGGACATTTTGAATTGCCATTCTTTCAGATGAATGCCATGGTAGAAATGCCTGATGTGGGCGGTATAAAAGCAGAGCATTTTGTAAATCAAGAATATGTGTTTACTGGACACTTTCACAAAAGACAAGTGAGAAATAATGTTGTATACATGGGCAATGCATTTCCACACAACTATGCAGACGCAGGCGATGATGAACGTGGTATGATGGTTTTAGAATATGGTGGAACGCCAAAATATATTAATTGGCCCAAGATGCCAAGATACAGAACTTACAAAATAAGCCAGTTGTTGGCTGACCCAGAAGGATTGCTAAAAGAAAATATGTATGTTAGAGTATCATTAGATATAAAAATTTCATACGAAGAAGCAAACTTTATTAGAGAAACATTTATAGACAAATACAAATTAAGAGAACTACAACTTATACCTGAACAGATTAATCAAGCACAGCAGACAACAGCCACTATTGAAAAATTTGATTCGGTAGACCAAATTGTTGTAAAACAATTAGAAAGTGTAGATTCTCAAACATACGACAAAAAAATATTAATGGCAATTTATAGTAATTTAGATGTTAACAGTTAAAACACTTACAGTAAAAAACTTTTTGTCTGTGGGCAATCAAGCACAGGCCATAAATTTTGAAGGCAAACACCTTGTATTAGTGCTTGGTGAAAACATAGACCTGGGTGGTGATGACGCTGGTGCTAGAAATGGTACAGGTAAAACCACAATAATCAATGCGATCAGTTATGCATTTTTTGGCGATGCACTGACACAGATTAGAAAAGATAATCTTGTAAACAAAACTAACAACAAAGATATGGTTGTCGGTATAACATTTGAAAAAAACAATACTACATACACCATCGAAAGAGGTAGAAAACCTCAAAAATTAAAATTTTTTATTAATGACGTTGAACAAGAAAGCAACGAAGCACAAGGTGAAAACAGAGAAACACAGGCTGAAATAAACAAGTTGATTGGTATGACTCATGCCATGTTTAAAAATATAATTGCACTAAACACTTACACACAGCCGTTCTTGGCCACAAAACAAGCAGAACAAAGAGAAATTATAGAACAGTTGCTTGGTATAACAATCCTTTCAGAAAAGGCAGAAATGCTAAAATCACAAATGAAAAGCAACAAAGACGAATTAATTTCGGAAAAATATAGACTAGATAGTGTAGCCGACAGCAATGGAAAAATTGAAGCATCAATTAAAACAATAAAATTAAGAAGCAGTGCTTGGGAGACTCAAAAAGATCAAGATATTGAAAAATTTAAAGAAGCAATTGAAGAATTAGAGAAAGTTGATATCAAACAAGAAATAGAAGCACACAAAAAATTATCAAAACACAATGAAGACACAAAAACAATTAGAAATTTACAGAAAGAAAAAGCATATCATGAAAACAGTTTGACAAAGGCCGATGCTAACGTAGACAAAACTAAAAAAGACATAGAATATGCCAAAGATGCTAAATGTCCTACTTGCGAACAGGACCTGCATGATGACAAACACACACATCTAGTGGATAAACTAAAAACTATACTAACTGAAAATGAAGATTACAGTAACAAACTAAAAAATGATCTTGGTAAAATACAAAAAGATATTGATGCTATAGGTGATCTTGGCAACATACCAGACACGTACTATGACACACTAGATGAAGCATACAATCACAAGGCATCATTGAACGATCTTAAACGTCAACTGACACAAACTGAAACAAAAGAAAACCCATATCAAGAACAAATTGAAGAGCTCAACAAAAGTGCTATACAAAAAGTTGATTTCACAAGAGCCAACGAACTAGAAGACTTGTACAGACACCAAGAGTTTTTGTACAAACTGTTGACTGCTAAAGACAGTTTTTTAAGAACAAAGATTATAGAACAGAACTTAACATATTTGAACCAAAGACTTGCTGTGTATCTGAGCAAAGTGAAACTGCCACACACAGTTGTTTTCCAAAGTGATCTCACTGTGCAAATAGAAGAACTTGGCAGAGAACTTGACTTTGACAATTTGAGTAGAGGTGAAAGAAACAGATTGATCCTAAGTTTGAGTTGGGCGTTCAGAGACGTGTGGGAAGGATTGTATCAACAGATCAACTTGCTGTTCATTGATGAACTTATAGATGCAGGAATGGACACATCGGGTGTGGAAGCCGCAATGGCAGTATTAAAAGACATGGCGCGAACTCAAAATAAAAATATTTTCTTAATATCTCACAAGGACGAGCTGGTATCTCGAGTCAACTCTGTATTGAAAGTGATAAAAGAGAATGGTTTTACCAATTATTCCAATGATGTGGAAATAGTAGTTTAAATATTTCTTGACAAAACCAGTTCATACATGCTTTAATATTAAGAGTGTTAATTAACAATCTAACAAAGGATTAAAACAATGTCACAAACACATGAAAGTATAATGACAGCAATTCAAACTTATTCAGAAGAGAATGGTAAGTTCGTTGAAAAAGGTGTAAAAGCTTCGGCAACAAGAGCCAGAAAAGCACTTGCTGAATTAAGTAAACTAATCAAAGCAAGAAGAAAAGAAATACAAGAAGTTAAGAACGCGGCAAAAACAGCGGCGTAATTTTCATTAACATTTAAAAGTTTAGAACCCCCGGCTATTTTAGTTGGGGGTTTTTTATGACTTAAGGATTCCTTTACCGTGTACTCGAACACGGATATGACCATTGTAGTAATCTTTGGTTTCCAACACTTTACGTGAGAACTGCTCTCGTGCCTCAACATATGATAGTTCTGATTTTGATTTGCAGTAGAACAGTATCTCTCTTTTAAAATTTTCCTTGCCCAGTCTGTTGATGTCCATGGTCAGTTCATCACTGGATCCGTAGTAGTCTTGCCAGTCTGAATCTACTTTGTATCTACGTTTGTTCCGCCTGCCCTTTAGAGGCGCTCTGGATCGTTTGAACCTTGCGAGTTTCTTGCCTATGTACTTCCTGCCGTTGATTAAATTTGTAATCTCGTAGACAAATCCTACGCATTCTTCGGGTAAGATGGTAATTTTGTTTCCTTCAAAAGTCCAATTATTTGACATTGTACGTTTTCCAGTGTTCTAAAAATAAGTTGTTTGGTTTTTTCATGTATTGTGGGAAATGTTCAATGTAGTCTATAAGTTGTTTTGTATCTGTAAAATTAAAATCTAGATTGTAAAAAGGAATATCGTAGTAATGTTTTTCAAGTGCAAAAAGTACACCGGCTTCTGTGATAACATCCATAGCAGGAATCGTCACTGCTTTCTTACTTTTTACGGCATCTGTAATGATGTGTTGTTGCCGATATGCTTTTAGAGACTGATTCTTTGCTATAAACTCTAAATGTATGTTTGCAAAATCGAAGGTAATACCCAGGAACGTTTTTATCTTTTCGTAATCTAATATTGTTTCTATGCTTATTTTTCTTATAGTTTTGTTTTCTTGTATCTGTTTGTTTTTAATGTATAACTTGTTTTTGAAGTGTTTTGTGAAATAGAAGAAATAACACTGACGTAGAATACTTTTTGGAACAACTTGATTGTGTTCGTTACAATCAAATCCGTAAAATGTTTTTAGGTTATCTAAAAATAATGGTAAATCATTTCCGTTTAGTGTATGTGCTTGATGTTTAACATACCATTGCCATGTGTTGTGTTGCAACTTTTTCACACCACATTCACCATACTGTCCGGAGTTAGTCCTGCCATAGGCGCTGTGTAAAATATAAAAGAAATACTCATCTGGCCAATACACTCCTATGTCATTGTCTGTGCATTTTTTGAACTTATTGTAGTTGTCAGATAATACTATGTCACACGAAACTGTTGTTTCTTTTCTGGCATGGCTTGATCCCGACTCTGTGAAAGGACTACCTAGTAATTCCCCACTATTTTTTGAATCTATTAAAAAAGCCAAATAGTTGCCAAACGCTCCCGGGGTGTGAAAAATATTAGTCATAATATGATTCGACCTCCGCAAATGTAGATCGCCAGTTGGTATTTCTTTGTTTGTCTAAGGTGTCCATGTACCCAACAGAAGTACTATAGTCATCTGCTTTAAATTGTTCATTTAAAATTTTAGTAATTTTGTGATCTTTTCCGTATTTTTCAATTATGACATTTTTCAACGACGTCGGCACTTCAGACAATTTTAGTTTGCCAAACACATTGTGGAGACTCAATACCCCTCGTCTGTGTGCGTGTCCTTTGCAAAATTTTGTGAGATACCATTTCTCAAGTTTATCAAAATAAAAAATATTCAGCATGTTTAAAGTATGTTCTATGCCAAAAGTAACATTGTTTGGTGTTTCTGCGACTGCACGGTCACATAGTTTTTGAAGTTTTTCCCATGTGTGTGGCCAACGTAGCAAAGAAAACTGATCATCTGTTCCGTCAATGCTTGCCATCCACTTTACGTTTTTAAAGTTGCTCCATTTTTCTAATGTTTTAGCACAAGGCATTATTGAAAAATTACTAGTGTATTGCAACTCCACACTAGCTGGATTTTTTATTTTGTCTAACACTGTCAAGTGGGTATCTGTCATTAAAGGCTCACCGCCGCCAAATTTGATGTATTTGAGATTGTTAAAATCGTTTTCATCAAACAATGAGATAAACTTTTCTGTGGTTTTTCCTCTGTGATTGTCAACGTGGTACGCTTTGATCTTTGGCGATTCTTTTACACCGTTTCGTAAATTTTCTCTGTACCATAAACTACTGTAATCAGAACTACACTGCGGACATGCTAAATTGCATTCTTTGTTGATTGCTACTGTCAGCATTGACACAGCACTGGCGTCTTCGGGTACAATGTTAAACGATGCTTGTCTGTAACTCTCTATTCCTGATTTCTCATGATCTATGCAAACCTTACAGGTTTCATTTAAGTTT
>Ga0209535_1000333_pt1 | contig 32874 bp, 49 predicted proteins | sample LinPmetageLP28_FD_184041 | JGI IMG/M metagenome (GOLD analysis project Ga0209535, IMG submission 184041) | Marine viral communities from the Pacific Ocean - LP-28 (SPAdes) (version 2) | ecosystem: Environmental > Aquatic > Marine > Oceanic | place: Pacific Ocean | collected 2009-08-22
AATATTTTTATTTCTATTTATTAATTATTTATGTAATACAAAATTAACGCACCCTGCAAAGGACGTATAAATGAACAAAGAAAACTGGCCAGCGGATAAGGTGCAGCGCAGAAGCGTCAAAAGCATTCATACTTTAAGCAACAGTGATTACATGAGTATGTATGAGCCAATGTTTTACGGTTGGGTGAATAATCATAAATTTTATGGTGGTAAAAACGGAATGGATATTTGGAGAATAAAAAGAACTTCAAAAAACGATCTGCACCCCACTATGAAACCTGTCGAATTATGCGAAAAAGCTATAGAAGATGGAAGCCAAGTTAATGGAATAGTTTTCGATATGTTTGGCGGTTCTGGTTCCACTTTAATTGCATGCGAAAAGAAAAATAGAATTTGCAGAATGTTAGAGTTAGATTCAAAATATTGCGATGTAATTATTAAGCGTTGGCAAGAATTTTCCGGTAAACTAGCAATACACGAACAAACTGAACAGACCTTTGCTGAAGTGCAAAAGTCTCGCGGCATCGATGAGTGAGGTATCTTGTAATGACACAAAGCCTCAAGGAAGCCTGATCGATGCTGCAAAAACAACAATCTAAAAGTATGTCATTAGTAGAAGCAATTTCTAACGTATTTATAGGATACTTAGTAGCAACGGCAGCAACATACATAATATTACCATTGCATGGATATAATGTTACTACATCTCATGCTTTATCTATTTCACTTGCTTTTACTTTAATATCTTTAATTCGATCCTATTTATTAAGAAGGGTTTTCAACAGGTTATAGCATGACAGATAAAAATAAGGGTGGGAGACCCCTAACAATATTAACAACAGAACAAAAAAGCGAAATAGAAACCTTAGCCTCTGTTTTAAACACTGAGCAAATAGCTGATTATTTTGGTATTGGTCGTTCTACTTTCTTTGAAATATTAGATCGTGATGCAGAGGTTTCTGGACTATATAAAAAGGGAAGAGCAAAAGCCGTTGCTTTTGTTGCACAAAATTTAATGCAAAAAGCTCGTTCTGGTGATTTAGGAGCGCAAGTATTCTATTTAAAAACCCAAGCTGGTTGGAAGGAAACTCAGAAACTTGAAGGTTCTGGTAGTGGCGGTGAAATTGTAATGGCATATAAATGGTTAAGTGATGAAGACGAGGACAATTAATTACAGGCCAAGGCGGCACGTAAAGGCTTATCATGCGCGAAAAGAGCGCTGGGCAGTAATTGTAGCACACAGGCGTTTTGGTAAAACAGTTGCTGCTATAAATGATTTAATACGAGACGCTCTTACAATTCAGCGTGAAAACGTCAGGTGCGCTTACATTGCCCCCTATTATCGGCAAGCTAAAGCTATCGTTTGGGATTATTTAAAAGAATACACAAAAGATATTGATGGTGTAGAAATTAACATTGCGGAATTGCGTATAGACTTTGCTAACGGGGCCAGGGTTAGATTGTTTGGTGCTGATAATTACGATGCTATGCGTGGTTTGTATTTTGACAGCGTTGTTTTAGATGAACCAGCAGATTTCCCTGTTTCTGCTTGGCCTACAGTAATCAGACCAGCATTGGCTGATCGTAAGGGTAGAGCAACATTTATTGGAACACCTAAAGGAAAAAACGAATTTTGGGATACTTACCATTACGCCAAATCTCACCCTGATTGGTATTGTGATATTTTTAAATCATCTGAAACAGGTATTTTAGATAAAGAAGAACTTGAAGAAGCTAAAATAGCAATGGGGCTGGATAGGTTTGAACAAGAATTTGAATGTAGTTTTGAAGCAGCTATTCAAGGTTCCTTTTATGCTCAAGAAATGAAAACAGCCACTTCTGATAGCAGGATAGGAAACGTTCCATATGATCCTGGCGTAGGGGTTACTACTGCATGGGATTTAGGAATAGGCGATAGTACTGCAATATGGTTTGCTCAATTTGTAGGTCAAGAAGTGCGAATTATAGATTATTATGAAAACAGTGGAGTGGGTTTAGATCATTATGCAAAAGTCTTAAACGAAAAAGGATATGTTTATTCTGAACACATATTACCGCATGACGTGCGAGTAAAAGAGCTTGGCACTGGCAAAAGTCGTTTAGAAACCTTAGATGCATTAGGCATTAATAATATTACAATAGCGCCAATGTTAGCAGTAGAGGATGGCATCCAATCGGTCAGAACAATGATTTCGCGTTGTTGGTTTGACCTTAAGAAATGCGACAGAGGCATTGAGGCTCTTAGACAATATAGACGTGATTTTGATGAAAAGCTTAAAACTTGGCGTGGCAAACCATTGCATGATTGGACTTCACACGGGGCTGATGCGTTTAGATATCTTGCGGTTGGTCGTAAGCAAAGTGAGTCTTGGGGCGAGCCTATAAAAAGAAATTTGCGTGGAATAGCCTAGTGTGATACTACACAAACAAAACTTGTGGAGAGATACATATGTTACCTTTTATTCAACCTATTGACGCATACGGTCAGTTAAATGAGAATTTTCTGCCAGAAACAGATTATGTGGATGCAAAGGTTTTAGCCGCAAACACAGCCGAAAGTATCGCGGTTCCAGCGGGAGCTAAGTTTTGTACGCTTACAGCAGATGGCCCCTTTTACTTTAATTCCAGAGGTACAGCCGTAAAGCCAACAGGAGACGTTACAAATGGCTCTGCTTCACGAGTGGGCGATCCAGACGGAACAAACATAATAGTAACCCCAGCCGATAATTTAAGCGTAGTTTCCACGGCTGTCAGAATTGTGACTGCTACGTTTTGGGGTGGTTAATGGCTGTTCGGGGTTTATATTCTAATATCGCTGACAAAGTCAGACGCATAAAGGCTGGTAGCGGCGAAACTATGCGTAAAAAAGGCGATGCGGGTGCTCCAACTAACAAAGCATTTAAACAAGCTGCTAAAACAGCTAAAAAGCCAGCAACAAAGAAACCAGCTACAAAGAAATCAATAAAGAAAAGGAGCAAATAATGTACGGTAAGAAAAAAGGCGGCAAAAAAGGCGGCAAGAAAAAGTAATGGGCTTGCTTGATGATTTAAAAATGGGTCTTGGTTTTGAAAAACCTACTCAAGCGTTTAAAGACGCCACTGAAAACACTATGAATAATCAACGTAAAACGGGAAAGCGGCGTTTCCAATCCACGCCAGCTAATTCATCAGGTCAAAATCCATTACAAGGATTGTTTTCTTTGCTTGGTGGGTCTAAAGGGTCTGACCCTAACAGCACTGAAGATTTAGGTCTTGGCGGTTTAAAGTCTTTCTTTGGTAATCGTGAGAACGCTCCTAAAACCCCGCGTGGCGATGCTATGATACGCGCTACAATGGAAGATAAGTTGCCAGGTTACTTTGATCCTACTTCGCGTGAGTATGTGCCGTGGTATGTTGATTTATTTGACGGCGGCGGCATAAATGCGTCTAGGTCAAGTTTAGCCGCTACGCCTGCTACATCTGCTACATCTGCTACTAAAAGCCCAACGCAAGGATTGCTTGGAGGCGGTAACGTTGGCGTTAATCCAGTTGTACCGGGAGGTTCTCTTCCGGGTAATTTTGAATCTATAGGAACTAGTCCAGCTTCAGAACCCATTGATTCAAGATTTTTTTACCGACATGGGGATCAGTTAAGTCCTCCACCCGGCAGTTTTGGCGGGACTTTAGTCCCCTTAGACGATATACTTAGTAACGATCAAATAGCAGCGCGGGAATTTAAAAAAAATATAGCAAGCAGATTCCCGCAAGTTCCGTTTACAGAGGCAAAGGAGAATTATAATGCAAACCTTGCTTCTGCTGCTGCTCGCCCCGGCCTTACTCCAGCGCCGTCTTTAGACCCACGCGGAGATCAAATGAACCCGCCGCTTACAAACCTTCAGGCTTTAATGCGTGATTTAGATGTTCGCAATCATCCTAGATTTGCAGATTTTGAAAATGACAGCATTAGCTCTTATGGGCCAGCTTCTGTAAGTCCTGATTTGTCTCCCTTAGATGTAGCTAACAGGTTTCACGATTGGTTATCTCGCCAGCCAAGTATGCCTCAAATCGGTATGTAAATGGGTTTGCTTGACAACATTATTTCTAGCTTCTCAATGACGCCAGAAGAAAGAATGGCTGCAAATGATGCTGGCTGGAAAGCCGAGGGCAAAAGGCTTGCGGTAAATCTCCCCGAAGTTACGGTGCAAGATGCTGCAAAGTTTATGGCAGAGATGACGCCTATTCTGGGCGATGCAATCGCTGCTAAAGAAGTATGGGACGAAGCAACATCAGCAAACCCTAACTGGCCTTTGGTTCTAGCTCTTGGCGGCGCAACGGCAATTGGTTTAATCCCCGGCGCTGGCGATGCCATTGCTAAGTCTTTAAAATCTGGTGCGCGTGGCTTGCTTGACACGGCAAAGCGCGTTGAGGTTGATCCTAATGCAATGGGTTCGTTGTTGAAGCCGCGTGTAATATCACCCGCACAAAATGTTGCAGACCTTCTTGCGTCTGGTCGTATTGACGAAGTTACCGATGAGATGTTGGGTAAGTTGACGCCAAACGACAACATGGAATTGTTTGAGTTGTACGAAAGCGGCGCAACGGGCATGGACCTGCCTATGGATGTAACTTCGCGTATGCAGAGAGCTGCTGAGCAGTCAATGGTGCCGGGTTATCATGGGACGATACCCAATAGCAAAGAAGATATACACAGAGCCATTGACGAATATCCGGACAACCCAGATATAAAAGAATTTGACATTAATAGGTCAACGAGAGGGCAATCTGGTAAGGGCATATATTTCGCACCTCCGCACAATATTAAACTAGCAAACAAATTTGCTCAGGTCCAAAGCGCAAACCCAGAAAGAATAAAATCTCTTGACTCAAACAATCCTGAAATAAAAGGTGTTGTTTATCCTTCTATGGTTCGAGCAAATAACCAAGCCGATTACCAGCAAATGCGAAAAGCTCAATACGATTATGAAAATTTGCAAAGAGAGCAGGGAAAATCTGTTGGCTATAGTGGATTAAGTGATACTGTTTATGATACTTTAAAGCCGCAAGGATTTTCGGGTGTGGACCAAAAGCATGAATTTACAACATTTTTTCCAGAAAATATTCGCTCCCAATTTGCACGTTTTGATCCACGATTGGCCCACCTAAAAAACTTATCAGCGGCTGTGGGGATTGCCCCGGCTGGTTTACTAGCCTTACAAGAAGCGCAAAAACGTGCTAATGAGGAACAATATAGGCAAGGATTGTTACAGTAATGGCAATAACAACATACGCACAATTACAAACGGCTGTCGCTAATTGGTTGAATAGAGATGATTTAACTTCAATTATTCCAGATTTTATTTCTTTGGCTGAAACAGACATAAATAGAAAATTACGCCATTATAAAATGATTGAGCGTATGGATGCGGTTTTAGATAGCCGATATATTCAAGTGCCTAATGGCTGGTTAGAGACTGTCAGGTTTAATATTACTAATTCATCTACTGTAAAATTAGATTATATTGGGCCCGAAGATATGCTGCAAAAGCGAGAAGAAAACAGTGACGCCTCTGGTGTTCCTCAATTTTATTCTCAACTAGGAGATTCAATAGAGGTTTTTCCTACCCCGTCAGGTGAGTTTCCAATGCAATTAGCATTTTTTGAAAGAATAGCGGCATTAAGTGGCGCTAATACATACAACTGGTTATTACAAGATGAACCTGATTTATATTTATATGGCGCGTTAATGCAATCAGCACCATATTTATTAGACGATGCCAGAACGCAAACATGGGGCGCTTTATATACTAATGCTCTAAATTCTTTGCAAACAGCGTCAGATGATACAAGATATGGTGGTTCTGGTCGCAGAATTATCATATCTAGTTATTAATTTTAAAATGTGTATTATCTACACAATATTATCTAACGGAGTTATCAAATGTCCTTAACTAATGCTTTCGAGACACATTCACTTACTTACTTATTAACGGCTGGTAGTTTAACGCGTCCGACTGCTTGGTATGTAGGTCTATTTACTGCCGATCCAACTGATACTGGTTCCCTTTCAAACGAGATTTCTGGTAATTCATATGCCAGACGCCCTGTCGCTTTTTCAGTCTCAGGCGCTCTTGCAACAAACAGCGCCGCTGTTGAATTTGCAGCCGCCACTGGTGGGAATTGGGGAACTATAACGCATATTGGCATTATAGATGCTTCAACAAGTGGAAATATGATTATTCACAGTGCTTTATCTGTTTCTAAAGCAATAAATGTTGGAGACGTTTTCCGCATACCAACTGGTGATTTGGATATTACTGCAAGCTAATGGGTTTACGCTCAACATATAACACTGGAGAATATAACTCTGGTTTATTTGGTGCTCCAGAAACAACGCAAGGCGCTTCTAATGCTACGTTTTCTATATCGGCATCTGTAAGCGCAGTAACTATGATAAATGCGGCGGCTTCTACGTCTATAGCAATTACGGCAACCGCCTCTGATGGAATTGTAGTTAAAGAAGGTGCAGCTTCAATCGCGGTAGTTTTCTCTGCAACTGCTTCTGGTATTGTGTTTCCTGCTGGGGCTGGATTTCGGGACGGATACGGAAAAAGCAATTACGGCAAATTTGTTTATGGTGAAAATTACAGTGTTGAAGACGGATTGGTCAATGCTGCTATATCCATCACGGCAACCGCTTCTGGTCAAGTTACTCGTAATGTTTCGGCTGCAACCGCAATAAGTATTACTGGCAATGTAAGCGGATTTTCTGCAATCGTTGGTTCTTCAAGCGCAACACTTTCAATTTCAACAAATGTGTCGTATAACAGAGTAAGATTGTTCTCTAGTGCAACGAGCTTTACATTTACACCGTCTTCTTTTGCAAGATACAAATGGTTAGACGTAACAAACCCTAGCACAACTTGGACAGATGCAAACTTTTTAGAAAGGGCCGCGTAATGGCTACGAACACCACAACATATAGTTTTCAAAAGCCAGCGGTAGGCGGCGATGAAGATGCTTGGGGCGGTTATCTTAATGGAAATTGGGATAAAACCGACGATCTTCTTGACGGGACAACGGCCATTGCTCCAAACCTTACAACGGGTTCTTGGAAGGTTGGCGGCGTAGCAATTACTTCAACCGCCGCACAAATTAACGGTGCAGCAACAACTGGCAAAGCAATCGCTATGGCCATGGTATTTGGCTAATAGGAGAAAAAAATGGCAAATCCAAATGTAGTAGCAGTCAGTAGCATTTATGCAAACACGGCTATGGATGCAGACGTTGCTGCTAGCGCAGTAAGCTTGCTGACAGCAGCATCAAACAAACTATTAAAGATTAACTCGCTAGTTATAGCAAATATTGACGGCATTAATGCTGCTGATATTTCAGTATGGATTACACGATCCAGTGCTGACTTTTATCTAGCAAAAACGATATCAGTTCCTGCTGATTCAACTCTTGTTCCTGTTGATAAGAGCATGGGCTTGTATCTCGTTGAGGGTGACATTCTTAAAATCCAAGCAAGTGCTGCGGGAGATCTTTCAGCAGTATGTTCATACGAAGAAATAGATGACGCATAGGATTTACCATGAAGTATGTTGGAAACGTCCAATCTCAAGCTAACTCTGAAGTCTACGCTACGGCATCTGGTGCGTTGCCTAATGGTAAGCCCGTTATAGTTAACTCTGACGGGACTGTGAGTGTTGTTACTGGAGTCGCAGAAGGCTTCGGTACGGCGGTTACTATCGGAAGTGGTACCTTTACTGGGGCTACTTTTGATAGCAACTCAAACAGAGTAGTTATAGTTTACAGAGATGGCTCTAGCACCTATGGTACAGCTATTGTGGGTACTGTAGACCCTTCTGATAAATCTATTAGCTTCGGCACGGCGGTAGTTTATGAAAGCGCAACTAGCAATTATAATGCCATTACTTTTGACAGCAACTCAAATAAAGTAGTGATTGCCTATCAAGACGTTGGTAATACTGGTCGCACCACTGCTATCGTTGGAACTGTAGACCCTTCTGATAACTCAATTAGTTTTGGCACTGCTGTAGTAGTTAGTTCTACGGTACACGTTAGTTGGATTACAGCTACATTTGATAGTAATAGCAACAAAGTGGTTATAGCACATGATCGGTATGCTTTTGTAGGCACGGTTTCGGGTACAGGAATCAGTTTTGGCTCTCAAGTAGACTATGGCGCAGCTGCTACTTCGGAGGTTGCCTCTACTTTTGACACCAACTCTAATAAGGTAGTGTTGTGTTATACTAAGTCAGGATTCTGTAAGTCTAGGGTAGGCACAGTAAGTGGCACTGGGATCAGTTTTGGAACCGAGGCATATGTTGTTCCTTTCCCAAAAGCCGGTTCCAACAACGCCATTACCTTTGACAGTAATTCAAATAAAGTTGTAGTAATTACTCAATCGGATGGTCAATTGGGAAAAGCTGCGGTAGGTACAGTAAGTGGAACTGGAATCAGCTATGGAACTGCTGTAAATGTTACCAGTTTGCAGTATGCCGAAATGAACCGTGTGGTTTTTGATAGCTCAACAAACAAAGTTATTGTTTTTTGGAAGGACGGCAGTAATTCTTATGATGGTACATCTGCGGTTGGTACAGTGAGTGGAACCTCAATAAGTTTTGCATCTTCTACAGTATTCGCCGACGCCGCTGGTGGTGCGGACCATCTCTTTGCTACATTTGATAGTAACAGCAACAAAACAGTTGTGGCCTATGTTAATAGCGGTTTTAAGGCTTCGGTGTTTGGCTTTGCGTCCACCGACCTCACCTCAGAAAACTTCGTGGGCATTACCAATGCGGCTTACGCTACGGGACAGACAGCCACTATCCAAGCTGGCGGGGCAGTAAACACTGGACAGTCTAGCCTCACAGCGGGGCAACAGTATTTCGTACAGATAGATGGGACGCTTGGCCTTACGGCTGCTGATCCCTCAGTAATAGCTGGAACAGCCGTGTCGGCCACAGACCTCATAGTGAAAGGATAACAAATGAAAACGATAGTAGAAACATCTACAAAGCTGAGTAAGTATCTCTTAGCTGACGATGTACCAATCACAAGCACCGCAGACAACATTACGGTTGGCGATCCAGCCCAGTTTATCATTGGTGATTTAAACAGCACCACCGTTACTATTACGGACAACGTGACTAATGCACCGTCTAACTGGTCAGGTAATCGCTACAAGTTTGATGGCACTAATTGGACGGCGAACCCTGATTGGGTTGACCCAGACGCAGACGACGGAGAGTAACTAATGAAAACCATAGGCAGAGATTTCGGAGACACGGCTAGGAAGGTTTATGCTGTTGCAAGCGGAGCTTTGGGCAATGGTAAGACTTGTGTGGTTAATAGCAATGGGACAGTGAGTGCTGTTGGTGGTGGAAACCTCACCTCAGAAAACTTTATAGGCATCACCCCAAGCGCATATCCGTCTGGCGCAGGTGCAAAGATAGATACCAAAGGTGCGATTAACACAGAGCAATCTGGCCTCACAGCAGGGCAGAGCTACTATGTGCAAACTGATGGCACTATTACCACCACAGCGGGTGATCCAAGCGTCTTCGCTGGCACGGCTGTAAGCGCCACTAAACTAATCGTGAAAGGTTGACCATGAACTTTATACCTCCACAGGACGAGACACGATTACGAGCCGTTGCATCTGGTGTACTTCCTAACGGGAAGCCTGTTGTGGTTAATGCAGATGGGACTGTGAGTGTTGTGGGTGGCACGAACCTCACCGCCGAGAACTACGTTGGCATGTCGGGTGGGCCTGTGGAGTATGATGTTACTGCAGAAGCACTAGGCTCAGAGACTGTTTTTGGCAATAATCCAGGCGGTCCTTCTTATCCTTACATGGGTATGGCTTTTGACCTTAACGCAAACAGAGTTGTAATTGCTTACAGAGATTCGGGTAACGATAGTAAAGGGACTGTTGTTGTTGGTGCGATTAGTGGGACCAGCATCAGCTTTGGAACTCCTGTGGTCCTTCTTGACACTGGCAGTGGGGGCCAAGCAGACTTTTTAAATGTGGTGTATGATAGCAATAGCAATAAAGTAGTCATTAGCTTTTCAGCCTATATTGCTGCTAGTGGAAGCAGTGGTAGGGCTTGTGTTGGAACAGTAAACCCTGCCGATAACTCTATAAGTATTGGAACCCTTGCAACTTTTACAAGCGGGAACAGCTCCACTACAGATGCGTCAGCTACATTTGATAGCAACTTAAACAAGGTAGTTATTGCCTATGGAAATAGTGCAAATTCTGGTTACGGGACCTCTGTAGTAGGAACCGTAAGTGGGACTAACATCAGTTTTGGCACTGTTGTAGTATTTGAAAGTGCAAGTGTAACAAACATTAGTTCTGCGTTTGATAGTAACTCTAACAAGGTAGTCATTGCCTATAGAGACACTGGAAATAGTGATTACGGAACTTCTATTTTAGGGACAGTTAGTGGCACTGGAATCAGTTTTGGGACTGCTGTAGTTTTTAACTCTGGTAGAGCCGATAAAAACGCTGTGGTTTTTGACAGCAATAGTAATAAAATAGTGATTGCCTTCGTGGACGGGGGAGATAATGAAAAAGGAAAAGCTGTCGTAGGAACAGTTAGTGGCACTGGAATCAGTTATGGGTCTGAAGTTACCTATTCAGCCTCTGGGTCAAGGGTAGATTGGGTTTCCGCAGTATATAATTCAACGGCTCAAAAGGTTATTATTTCGTATCGACGTGTTATTGACTCTAGTGCCGCCCAGAGTGGTGAGCTTATTTCAGGAACAGTAAGTGGGACTAGCATCAGTTTCGGCACTGCCACACAATTTAATAATGCGGGGTCAAATTACAATGGCTCTGCTTATGATTCCACAAGCAGCACAGTGGTGACAGCCTATTCAGACGCTGGAAACTCCAATAAAAATACGGCTATTGTTTATCAAGCTGGTTTTGACAACACAGTCCGAGGCCAAGTAGCCAGCGGGTCAAGCGCAAGTGTAGACATCATAGGCACGGTAAGCACGAACCAAGATGGCCTCACACCGGGTCAGTCATACTTTGTGCAAACAGACGGTACTCTTGGTTTAACAGCAGACGATCCAAGTGTCTTTGCAGGGACTGCAATATCTGCTACCAAATTACTGGTAAAATCATAAGGTAAATTTAAATGCCGTTTATCCCATTAAAAATACCAAAGGGTCAATACCGAAACGGCACAGAATATATGTCTCAGGGGCGCTGGCGTGATGTAAACTTAGTGCGCTGGCATGAGGATGCTTTGCGCCCTGTCGGTGGGTGGCGGCAACGTCAATCTGTAAATTTTAATGGAGTTGCACGGTCAATAATTTCTTGGGAAGATAATGCTGGAAATAGATATTTAAGCGCTGGCACTCATAATAAACTTTATGCGGTTAATGCGGGAGGAACTACAACAGATATTACTCCCAATGGTTTAACTGTTGGTCGAGTCAGTGCGGGTATAAATACAGGTTTTGGCGGTAGTGTTTATGGTTTAGAAGAATATGGTGAACCAAGGCAAGATGCAGAAAATTTATTACCAGCTACAATTTGGTCATTAGATAATTGGGGAGAATATCTGTTGGCGATGTCTCCAGCAGACGGTAAACTTTATCAATGGCAATTAAATCCGGCTACTGACGCAGCTATAATTGCAAATGCTCCCGTAAATAATACTGGATTTATGGTTACAGAAGAACGATTTGTTGTTTGTTTTGGCGCTGGTGGTGACCCCAGAAAAATACAATGGTCTGATCAGGAAGATAATACAACCTGGACAGCAGCGGCAACTAATCAAGCTGGTGATTTAATTGTGCAAACCAATGGAACAATTTTAGCTGGTTTAAGAACTAGAGGGCAATCCGTTATATTAACTTCAGAAGATTGTCATAGTTTAACTTACGCTGGACCTCCATTCGTATATAATCTTGAGAGGGTTGGAACCTCATGCGGGTTGGTTTCTTCAAAAGCTGCAATATCTGTTGATAATGGCGTTTTTTGGATGGGTTATAGAAGTTTCTTTTTATACTCAGGTGGTCGAGTGCAGGATTTGCCTTGTGAAGTTGGGGATTATGTTTTTTCAGATATGAACAGTGACCAAAAAAGCAAAATTAGTGCAGTTTCTAATTCATCTTGGAATGAAATTTGGTGGTTTTATCCGTCTAAAAGTTCAACTGAATGTGATAGTTATGTGTTATATGATTATGCTGAGAACATCTGGTCAACTGGAAAAATAAATAGAACCGCTGGAGTTGACAGTGGAGTGTTTAGACAGCCGTTATTTGTAAACAGTAGCGGTGTTTTGTATGAGCATGAGATTGGTTTTAATTATGATTCCGATACTCCATTTGCTGAAACTGGCCCAATTGCGATTGGGAACGGTGATAATATCATGAATGTAGTTGAAATTATTCCTGACGAATTAACGCAAGGTGATGTAAAGGCTAAATTTAAAACCCGTTATTACCCAAATTCTTCAGAAACAACATATGGCCCTTTTACAATGTCAGACCCTACTTCTGTGCGGTTTCAAGGTAGACAGGTTCGAATGCGTGTTGAAGGCAATACATCAAGCGATTGGCGTGTTGGCATAATGAGAATGGATGCTAGGCAAGGTGGCAAGCGGTGAGAGTTGTACCGCCATACACTTTAGATATACAATCTTGGGCTGAAAACATTAGAAAGTTTCTAGGTAAGGCGCTAAATCAATTAGATTCTAAAGATCAATATTCATCCGCTGCTGAAGATGGTGTTATATTGTGGGACAGAACAAAAAAATATGTTGTTGTTTCTTCATCTGGGGCTTTTCGGCAAGTTGCAACGCAGCAATCCACACCAGCTTCTAATGTAGGTGCAGAGGGTGACTTCGCGGGAATGATTGCTTGGGATACAAATTACATTTATATATGTGTTGGAACTTACAACGGTTCAGCTGCCATATGGAAGAGGGCATCTTTAAGCTCATGGTAAATTAATGAAAGACTTTATTTTAAGTGATGATTTGGAACGATGTAAGCCTTGGATAAAAGACGCATTGAAATATTCTAATGGAACACATGAGTTTGAGGATATTGTTTTAGGTATTGCTGAAGGTCGTATGCAATTGTGGGCAGCTCCTAGGGGGTGCATTGTTACAGAGATCGTGATATACCCTAGAAAGAAACTATTAAATTTATTTTTGGCTGGTGGCAAATTGGATCAATTAATAGATATGAATGATGATATTACGGCATGGGCAAAGTCTCATGATTGTGTTGGTGGAACTATAACTGGACGGCTAGGCTGGAAAAAAGCTTTAGCTCCTTTAGGTTGGAAATTATTAAGCGCTCAATACGCTTTGGAGGTTTAAAAAATGGGTGGTGGTACAACTGAACAAACAGCAATGTTGCCAGAGTTTGCCGAAACAGGTGTTCAACAAACTTTAGGCATGGGACGGGATGCAGCGGCACAAGCTGCAACATACATTCCAACTTATGGCCCAACTCAAGCCGCACAGAGTCCTTATAGTCAACTTGCTACGCAGCAAACAGACATGATGAACAGCGCATTCAATATGGGTGGAAATATGCCCAGCGGTGGGAATTATTTACCAGAAGAGCAAAGTTATGCTGGTGGCATACAAGGCTATTCTTCAGCGCCCCTTGAAAATCAAATTGTAAATCAAATTCGTGAAGAAAGCCCTGGTTATGCTCAATATACTGAAAGCTTTGGTATAAACCCGCAAACTGGTGAAGTTGGAAGCAGAGCACCACAAAATCAACCTGTTGCATTAGAAATGCAAGGTAGCGGCGGCGGGAAATAGGAGAAAACAATATGGGCCAAGGTGCAAATCCAAACCAAATATCGCAAGCAGCGCTTCCTGTTGGTCGAGCTTTACAAAACGCGTTTCAACAGGCTGTAACGCCTCCTGCTGGCAACGGGCCTCCTCCTGGCATGGGTGGAAGGCCACCAATTGGAAATGGGCCTCCTCCTGGCAATGGACTGCCACCCCAAGCAATGGGGCCAAACCCGATGCAACAGTCTGCTAATGCCTTTATGCGAGCACAACAGTCTTACGGAGACGCAAGTAGTTTTCAAGCTAACAATGCAGTAGCTGCACAAGCATCTCCTATAGCAACATACGGTGGAACTACAGTCGCACCAGCAAATACTTATGGCGGCGCACAAGTCGCTCCCGCCTCAACATACGGCGGCGCTACAGTCGCTCCTGTGTCTACCTACGGTGGCGCTACAGTCGCACCAGCTGCAACTTACGGTGGTTCTACAATTGGCGATATTGAAAGAATACAAGCAACGCAACTTGGCCCTGCACGTCAAATGTCTTCTGTCGGTGGTGTGCAATCTGCGTCTGGCCCAGGTCAAATTGCAGTTGACCAGTTAAGAACACGAGATATTTCAGACTACATGAACCCTTATCAACAGCAAGTTATTGACCCTGTTGCTCAAGGAATAGAAAGACAGCGCCTCATTGCACAAGAGCAATTAGAGGGACAAGCAACAAAGGCTAACGCTTTTGGATCACGTAGGGAAGTTGAAAGAGATAGATTAGCTGAAGAAAGCCTCAGAGCTACTGGCGCGGCTTTAAGCCCACTTTATCAACAAGGCTTTGGTCAAGCCATGCAAGCTAGACAGTTCGATGTAGGGCAGACACAGCAAGCTAGGACTTTGGATTCTACTCAAAGGATGCAAGCCGCAACATTAGGCCAGCAAGCAAGAGAAGCTGGGGCGCAACGTGAGCAAGCTGCAAGATCAGGAAACATGCAGGAAGCAAACAAATTTGCACAAATTCAATCTCAGCTTACGCAGCAAGCAAAGATGGCAAATGCAAGCTCATTTAATCAAAATCAACAGCAACAAGCTCAAATTACGCAACAGGCTAATTTAGCAAGTATGGCAGCGCAAAATGCACAAGCGCAACAGCAAGCTAATTTAAGTCAGCAGGCTGGATTGGCGGCTGCACAAGCACGAAACGCCGCTGCTCAACAGCAAGCTCAATTAACGCAACAAGCTGGATTGTCGGCTGCACAAGCACAAAACGCCGTTGGATCACAACAGGCTGGATTGACACAACAAGCTAATCTTTCGGGTGTAGCGGCTCAAAACGCAGTTGGACAACAGCAAGCGCAATTAACTCAAGGCACTGGTTTAGCAAATCAAGGCGCATTAAACCAAGGAATCCAAGCACAAGCTGCAAGGCAACAGCAAGCAAATATGGCATCAAATGCTAATCAATTTTCAGCCGCAAATGTTCGGGCTGGTGGTGCTAGTGGTTTGGCTGGAGTTGGTGGTCAATTGTTTGGCGTTGGTCAAAATATACAAGCGGCAAATGCAAGAACTGGCGCGGGACAAGAAGCGATTATGCAAAACCTTATTAATCAAGGTCAAGCAGGGGCTGCACAATACGCAGGAGCGCCAGCGCAAGGTTTAAACACTATGGTTGGAACTTTAACTGGTTCTGGAGCGCCAGGTTTAAAAGGCCAGTCTACGCAATTTAATCCTGGTTTGTTTAATTACTTCCAAACAGGGGCACAAATGTTCTGACCAAGAGCATAGGAGATTAAAATAATGATGAATCCTGATCCACAAAATACCGATCCACAACAAGGTGGGTTAATGGGTTTTTTTAAACGTATGAACGTACAAAACCCGCAAACTGGTTTAACTCCAATACAGAACTTTGGTGCGGCTCTTGATAGCTTGGTTGCTCCTGACCAGCGTCAAGGTGATGTAATTAGAAGGCAAGGTCTAGCGCGTGTTGGTGAGCAAAATAAAAATAGGTCAATTGAAGCACTTGAAAAAAAGGCCAGCGCTGGCGATAGTGTAGCTGCAAAATATTTAGACGCATTAAAGAGTGGTGCTTTAGATGCTTCGCAAGCATTTTCTGGTTATTTGCAAGAAAGTGCTGCTTTAGGTCGTGCTAGAATAACTGCTGGTAATAATAGTACTAATGTTCAAAGGTCTAGTGAACTTCCTGATGGAAGCGGTGTTGTTAAAGTATATAAGGATGGTAAAATCGAAGTAACAACGGTTGGTAATAGAACTATAACGGATCAAGATGAAGCTGAAGCTTTTGTAAAAAACGCATATAAGATTGCTAACGAGCAAGCAGAAGGACTTTACAGAGCAAGAGCCACTGGTACTGGAACTGGTAAAGAAAGCGCAAGACTCGATAATGAATTAGCTGAAATGACTAGAAATCTTCCACTGCTCGAAAATACGGTTGAAAGATTATCTGTTCTTTCAGATCAGGCAAGTTATACGGGTGCTGGACAATTGGCAAACCTTTTTAGAAGGCAACTAGGTCTTGATGTTGGTGAAGGAGCTATTGCAAGGGCTGAATATGATTCTGTTGTTAATAATCAAATCTTGCCGTTATTAAGAATTACTTTTGGCGCTGCATTTACGGAAACTGAAGGAGACAAGCTAAAGGCCACACTTGGAGATATAGACGCAAGTCCAGCAGAGAAAAAAGCTGTTCTGAGAGCGTTTATTAATCAAAAAAGAGCGCAGCTTAAGTCAATGTACTCTACTGAGGTTAATGAAGCAGAAGCATCGAGCCAACAGGCTGGAAATAATCCATATTTAGGTCTTTCTTTAACCGAATTGCGAGGCAAGTTTGAAGCCGTAATGTCTAGTGGTACGGCAAAGGAAAAAGCTAATTTAATAGCGGCTTTACAAGCTTTGGGAGGTTAAAAAAAATGGCTGAAAAAACAATTCAAGAAATGCTTAATGCTTTAAAAAGCTCAGTAGAAGACACTAAGCCAAAAGAATTGAGTGTTGAGAATATGCTTTTTCAATTAAATAACCAAATGGCTCCAAAAGCTTATGTTGAGGGTGATCCTTCAATACCTTACGCAAACGAAAGGCCAAATGTATTTGGTGACGTTATTTCCCGTATGACAGAACCGTCTACAGATGCTTTTCAAACATATATGAAAGGCGCGGGTTCAAGTTTAGGGCAATTATTCGGCGGTGACAGTCAAGAAGATATAAGCCCAACTTATCAACAAATCCCCAGCAGTGTTCCAAATGCTCTTAGGAGACCAGCAGCAGCAGTTGGAGATTACGGCATGGGGTTGCTTTCGGGAGCAAGTGCTGGTTTTGGAGCTTTAACTGGACTTGCTGGCGAAGTGTTTGGGCAAAGCCCTACTGGTGAAAAGCAACTTGCTTCTGACTTAATGGCTGGATTAGAAGTTTCTGTGCCTCAACTTGCTGGCTCTACTTCTCAACTTGCGCGCCTTGCTCGTCAATCATCATCTGATGTAATCCCTGGTGGTCGAAAATTTGGTGAAATGACTCCCAGAATGGAGGCAGCAAGATATGCTGAAGAATTGGGCGTTCTTCCAACTATGGGTATGCAGGGTCGTCTTGGTTCTATGGTTGAATCTGGTCTGGAAGCTTCGCCAATATCTAATCCTTTTATTTCTTCAAGGACTAATGCGGTAGTTGATCAAATAGAAAGTGCAGCGCAAGCAGCATCTGGGAAAGCTGGAATTGCTACAACTACAGAGGCGGCTGGTGAAGCCTTAATTAAAGGCTCTAATGCTTTTGCTAACAGTTTTCAGTTAAAAGCTGATAATTTATATAATCAATTAGACAACTTTATAAAACCAGATGATCTTATTGTCGCTCCATCAACAATAAATGCTTTAGAAGAAATGCTTAAATATGCTGATGATTTTCCACAATTAGCAAAGCATATTGGAATTGATAAATACAGAGGTCTTATGCAAGATTTAAAATCAAATGGCATAGAAACAGCAATTCCCTATGGATTTTTAAAAGACATTAGAACGACTTATGGTACAAGTATTGGGAAACTAAATGGCCCATTATCTGGAATGGATGGAAACAAATTAAATAAAATATACGGAGCTTTAAGCGATGACATGAAATTAGCTGCTGAGTCTACTGGTCCAGCGGCGGTCCAAGCATGGAGCAGAGCTAATAAATTTTACAAAGGTGGTGTTTCAAGAATTGAGAATGTCTTAAAGCCGTTAATTAAAGCGGAAACAGGATCAGAAGCATACAAAAAAATGACAAATATTTTAATGGAAGGCAATGTAAAACAAAGTACATCAGCTTTAATGAAAATTAGGTCAAGCCTTCCAGCAGACGATTTTAATAGTTTTAGAGCTACTTTAATTAATAAATTGGGTCTTGCGAAGGCGGGTGGTCAAGATGCTATTGGAGAAGTTTTTTCACCTAGCCAATTTTTAACAAATTATAACAAAATTGCTTCTGGCCCAAGAAAAATTATTTTTGGTGAATTAAACGATGAAATGGAAAAATTGGCTAAAGTTGTAGATTTAGCAAAAGATGCATCAAAAGACCTTAACAGATCACGTACTGCAACTGCTGGTATGAGTATGGGTGCAATTGCTGCTACTGGTGTCGGTGTAACAAGTAGTATTCCATTGTTGAAAGGTCTTGCGATTGCGGGGGCAATTAACGCATTATCTGGATTAGCATTGACTTCTAAGCCATTTTTAAAAGCTTTGAATATGTCTGCCAAAAGTGATTTAGGCCCATTGCGTAAAATAGCTGCTGGTGACGGTGTGCTTTCAGCAGATGCGCAAAGTGTGCTTCGTGTTCTTGCAGCACAACAAAATAACCAAGGGGTGCAGTAATGCGTTTAGAACCATTAGATCAAACACAGATTGAAAGCATTGTTTCTAAAGCAATTGAGGAAGCTGTTGATTTTATAGAAGCTGAAATATCTCCTCAAAGAATTAAAGCACAACGATATTTTGATGGCGAAGTAGATATTGGACATGAGGACGGACGTTCCAAATGTGTTGCAACAAAATGCCGTGAAGTAGTGCGAGGCATAAAGCCCTCTATTCAACGTATTTTTCTAACTAACGACAAGCCTGTTGAGTTTGTACCTAAAGGCCCAGAGGATGTTGCATCTGCTGAACAGGCAACAAGTTATATTTCGTACAAGTTTCAACAGCATAATGGTTACAAAGTTTTAAGTGATGTTTTTCAAGATGCTTTAGTTAAAAAAGCGGGTATTGCTTATGTTTATTATCACGATGAAACAAAACAAGACATTCACACTTACACAAATTTAAGTGATGAAGCTTTTTCAATGTTAGTTGAAGATGACGATATTGAAGTAATTGAGCATGAGATGCGTATGAGCTTATCCGTTGACGCAATGGGTGTGGAAATTGAACTTCCAGAGCACGATGTTAAAATAACAAGAACAATATCCCACGGAGATATTCACATTGAAAGCATACCACCAGAGGATTTCTTTGTTGATAGAAATGCCCGTGGCATGGATAATTATTATATTTGCGGTCACAGCACAGAAATGCGTGTAGGTGATTTGCTGGGAATGGGGTTTGAGCTTTCGGACTTAGATGGGTTAAGCGGAAGCGAATATAGTGTTGTAAATGATGAAGCAGAATTTGCTCGTAGAGGATACTCTGTTGATGAAAGCCAAGATGAAAACATAACAGCGGCGTCAAAAAAAGTAACTGTAACACAAGCTTATATGGAATTAGACATAGAAGGCACAGGCATCCCTAAGTTATATCAATTTCTATGCGCTGGGTCTGGTTTTAAGGTTTTAGATTTTTACGAAGCTGATACGGCACCTTACGCAATTTTTGAATGTGATCCAGAGCCACACGCGTTTTTCGGAACTTCTCTGGTTGATTTAGTCCTCACAGATCAAGACGCAGCAACTTCTATGTTGCGCGGTGTTCTTGATAATGTAGCTTTAACTAATAATCCTGGCCTCCAAATCATGGAAGGTCAAGTTGCAGTCGATGATTTGCTCAATAATGAGATCGGAAGAATTGTTAGAGTTAAAAGCCCTGGTGCAATCACTGAAATGGTTGTTCCATTTACGGCTGGAAGCACATTGCCAGCCTTGCAATATTTTGACCAATTAGTTGATAACAAAACTGGCGTTTCTAAAATGGCGCAAGGACTTGATCCTGACGTTTTAAAATCATCTACAGCAACGGCTGTCGCGGCTTCTATGGAAGGTCAAACTGGACAAGCAGAAGTTATAGCCAGAAATTTTGCAGAAGGCGGCATGAAGCAACTGTTTTCATTAATGCTGGAGCTAATGGTTAAAAACGCAGATGGCGAAGAAATGATGCGTTTAAATGGTAATTTCATACCTGTTTCACCAAAAGCTTGGGAGATAAATATGGATTTATCGGTGAATGTAGGAATAGGCACTGGACGCGAAAACGAACGCATGGCGGCTTTACAGCAAGCATTTGCAACCCAACAGCAAATTTATCAAACTTATGGGCCAAGCAATGGAATTGTTACATTGACTCAAATGCGTAATACAATGGCAGATATGCTTGCAATCGGTGGTGTTAGAAACTCAGATCGTTACTTTATGCCGATGACCCCAGAAATTGAACAGCAGATGGCGGCTATGGCTCAACAGCAGCAAGCTATGGCAGCACAGCAAGGTCAGGGGCAAGTTCAAGACCCTAATGCTGCATTTATGCAAACAGAGGCAATGAAAGCTCAAACAAGGGCGCAAGTTGACATGAGCAAGGCCCAAATGGATTATCAGTATAAAATGCATAAGCTGGGCATGGATGATGATTTAAGCCGTGACGAAATGGTGCAAGATTTAGCGGTTAAAGTTGCAGATATTTTAGGAAAATACGGAACGGCTGTAGATGTTGCTTCCGTCAAGCAAGAACAAGAAGCTCCAAGGATGCATAATCAACAGATGATGGGCATGGGTAATGGATATTGAGCAAAGGGCCAAAAGGTCTAAAAGCTTATTAGAGAATGATTGGTTTGTAAAAACCATAGAGAATTTGCGAGAACATCAAAAAAATGTTTTTGCAGATAGTATGGCATCTGAAATAGAAGCCAGAGAAGACGCGCACAGCATGATCCGTGCGTTAAATGCAATCCAGCGTGAGTTACAAGCAGATATAGATGCTCTTACGCTCTTTAAAGGGAAGGGAAAGCACCGTGGAAACGACTAACCCCATCAATGGTAACGACTTACAGGCGGTTGCCGATAATTTGATTATAGAAACGCCTGATAATTCTGAGAATGTTTCAGAAGAAATTATAGAAGAAATTGATGACGATCAAACTGAAGTAATTGAAGATGAAACAGATGAACAGGATGACGTTGTAGCCCAAGACAACGATGAAGATTTGGGTGAGGAATACGAAGAAGCTGAAGAAAGCGAAGCTCAAAAAGACTCTGTTTACACCGTCACAGTTGACGGAACGGAAACAGCGGTAACTTTTGATGAGCTTAAGCGTGGGTATTCGGGGCAAAAGTATATCCAAAAGGGCATGGCTGAAAATGCTAACAGTAAACAGCTTATTGCCCAAGAGCGCCAAATGCTTATGCAATTGGTACAACAAGTGCAGAATGGGGATGTTCCAGTTATTCCTAATTATCCGTCTGAGGAACTAAAAAATAGTGACCCTCTAGGATATTTAGAGCAAGAAGCAGAATATCGTCGTGCCGTAGATAAGCGCCAACTGTTTGATTATCAGTTGGGTCAGCAACAACAGCAGCAAGCGCAAACTCAAAGTGAGCAAAACAATCAGTTTCTGGAACAACAGGCGCAACGCCTAGCGGAATGGATGCCTGAGTTTGCTGACCCAGAAAAGCGCAATGTGATTGTTAATGATATGTCTTCAAAAGCAAAAAAACATTACAAATTGACAGATGAGCAAATTGGAACTGTTAAAACTGCTGAAGAAGTTCTTATTTTAAATGACGCATTAAAATGGAGAGAATTACAAGCTAACAGTGGCAAGGCTCAGAAAAAAGCCGAAGGCGCTAGGCCAGTAGTCAAACCAGCAGCTAAACGTGCGGCAAGTTCTGGACGAGTATCAAAAGCAAAGAAAGCAGAAGCGACAATGAGGAAAAGCGGGAGCATCGATGCTGTCGCGGATTTTTTATTAAATCCATAACTTTTGCATGAAAGGATACAGCAATGGCTGTTACAGCAAATACTAATCAGACATATAACACGACAACAATTCGTGAAGATTTGGCTACCGCAATGGCTTCCATTTCTCCCACGGAAACCGTGTTTATGTCTTCTATCGGAACACGCAATATCGACAACACTTATTTTGAGTGGAGTGAAGTTGATTTGGCAGCCGCAGGGAATAACAGGCAAATAGAGGGTGATGTTGGACTATCCAACACAGCGCCAACTAATGCTGTTCGTAAGGGCGGTTATTCACAGATTTCAGCTAAAGTAGTAGAAGTTTCTTCTACAAACCAAGCTGTAAATGGTGTTCAAAATGCTCAGACAACAGCAAAACAAGTTGCTTATAAATTGTCAGAGTTAAAGCGTGACATGGAAAAAATGTTGCTTGAGAACGTGGCGGCTTCTGCTGGTGCGTCTGGAACTGCTCGTCAAACTGCTGGTTTGCCAGCATATTTAACAAGCAATGTTTCTCGTGGCGCAAACGGAGCAAACGGTGGCACTTCTGGTGCTGGTGAAAGTGGCTTTGTAAACGCGGCGGCAACAGATGGTACAATACGCCCATTAACAGAAACTTTGTTAAAAGACGTAATTGCCGAGTGTTGGAATAATGGCGCAGAGCCAAGCATTGTTCTTTGTGGTTCTACACAAAAGCAAAAGATTTCAACTTTTACTGGTAACGCTACGCGCTTTAAAGAAGCCGAAGACAGCAAATTGAACGCAGCTATTGACGTTTACATTTCTGATTTTGGTGAATTGCAAATTGTTCCATCGCGTCATATTCGCGTAAGGACAGTTAGCTCTGTTGATTATACGCCAGATGTTTTTGTAATTGATCCGAATTATGCTTCTGTGGCTTACTTGCAGACTGCAAAACAAGAATCACTTGCTAAAACTGGTCTTTCAGAGCGCCGTCTAATTTCTTGTGAATATGGCCTACAAGTCACTTCACAGAAAGCACACGGCATTGTGGCTGATATTAATAACTCATAATTAAAAAGAAAGAGGGGCAGTAATGCCCCTTTTTTGCTAAGGTGGAAAATACAATGAAAATTAAAATAATTACTGATCTTCAGCCATTTGCAAATAATTCAAAGTGTTATTTGGGAGATATTATAGAAATTGAAGAAGCAGATGCTAAAATATTAATTTCTAATAAGTTTGCTGAAAAAATTGAAGAAAAACCTAAAGCTAAAAAAGAAGCTCCTAAAAGAGCAAGAAATTCTAAAGGTCAACTAATAGCAGATGACCCAAGCACTCCAGATGTAAACGAGGCTTGGAAAGACGGAGAGGCTCCCTGATGGCTGAAACAATATTAAACACCGAATACCACACTGATGGCGATAAGCTGATCGTGCAACGCTCTCAGGACGTCCAGGCAATAATGGACTTTAATAAAGAACGAAATATAGAAGGTCACAAGAGAAGCTCTGATATGCGTTTAGTTACATCTATTCCGTTTGTTTTTGCTGAAGCATGGAGCAAGGAGTGTGGCGCAAATATTGGCTCAAAAGAATTTGCTGCTCACGTTAAAACAAAAATGTTAAGTGGAGAGTTTAGTAAGTTTCTTGCAAACGGTTACTAAATGAAAACGATGTCAGATTTTACAGCCATTATAATAGCTATTTCTACGGCATTAGTCGGTTCTTTTTGGTGGGTAATTAACAATATACTAACGAATAAATCTAAAGTTACTTTGCTTGAGCAAAAAACTGATATGATAATAGAGTTAATGAAAGAAATGCGTGGAGATCAAAAAGAAATGCGTAGAGACATTCATCAGCTTATGAAAAAATAAAAATATGATGGGTATAGCAAAATGATCGAAGTGCTTGCCCTAGCTGGAGCCGTCAGCAAGATTGCGTCTTCTATAAGTAGCGCAATTCAAGCTGGCAAAGATGTGAATAGCATTATGCCGCAATTTGGAAAATTGGCAGATTTAGAAGCCGATATTGGCATGGCTGAAAGTGGAAAACATAAAACTCCACTTGGTAGGCTTTCAGGAAACACTCAAGAAGCCTACGCTATAGCGTCAGCAAAGATGGCCCATAAGGAAGCTATGAATCAATTACGCTCAGATTGCCGCTTATATGGAAGCCCCGGACTGTGGGACTCGGTGGTATTTGAAATTGCTGAATCACGTAAACGCCGAAAAAAGGCTTTGGAAGAGCAAGCTGAAAAACGTGACCGTATTTTTTACTTTTTATCAATTACCATTGCTATTGTTGTGGTTTCATTGGGTAGCGCGGGTTTGATTTGGGTTGCTGCAATTCTAGCCGAAAGGGTAAAATAGTGTTTTTTTTGATGTGGTTCCTATATAGTCAAAATGCCGTGGACGTATATCAGCTAGGCATGTTTGAAACAATGAAGCTTTGTGAATCCCAAAAAGCGGCGGCAATGGTGCTAATCACAAATTCAAAAACTAGGATTATTTGTTTTGAGGTATTAATTGATGACTGAATTTGAACTTGCTGACTTAAACAAGGATGGATTGATTGATCCGCAAGAGTTTCAAAAACTGGCGCTAGAGGATCGATATAGAGAAATCTTAGACGCAGACTCTAAACGAGACACACAGAGGCGATTAACGGTGGCTTGTGCAAGTGGGATGATCCTCTATCCCTTTGCCATTGTAGGGGCTTCTGCGTTAGGCTTAGACAATGCTGCAAACCTTATCGCTGATATTGCCGCTGTTTACGTGGTAGCCGCCAGCGGGGTCGTGGTTGGTTATTTCGGGTTCAACGCTATGGAGAAGAAAAATGTTACAAGCACTGATAGGGCCAATAGCTGAACTAGCCGGAGGGTGGCTGAAAGGAAAAGCTAACGTCCAAGCCGCGTCTGCAAATTTGAAGCTAGTCGAGGCAGAAGCAAAAGCCACCATAATGAAATCCGCAGCTACGTCTGAAGCTGACTGGGAAAAGATTATGGCTCAGGGAACCCAAAATTCGTGGAAAGATGAATATTTAGTTCTCCTATTTTCAATACCGTTGATCTTGGCTTTTCTGCCGTTTGAGTGGGCTGATAAAGCTGTGGCGAATGGGTTTGCAGCGTTAGATACTATGCCAGATTGGTATTCATATACCTTGGGTGTGATTGTGGCGAGTTCTTTTGCAGTAAGGTCAGCAACTAAGTTTTTTGGTAATAAAAAATAATAACTAAAAGGTAATAACTAATGGCTACCCCAGCAAAAGGCAAAGCTCGCGTAAAAGTAACAGCTTCTGGTCGTAAAATTAGTTATGGTCAAGCTGGCAATGCAAAGGGTGGTGGGCCAAGGGTCAGACCTGGCACAGCCAAGGGTGATGCTTATTGTGCAAGGTCAGCAGCACAGAAAAAGAAGTTTCCAAAAGCTGCGAAAGACCCAAACAGTCCGTTAAATCTTTCACGTAAGCGTTGGAAATGTTTAGGAACAAAATCTAAGGGAGCAAAGAAATGAGTGAGGCAATGAAAAAGCTCCAAAAGAAAATTGGCGTTGGTGCTGATGGTTCTTTTGGCCCAAACACCGCCAGAGCGATTGCAAAGCATTATGATTTATCACCAATGCGGGGCGCTCATTTGATGGGCCAGGCTCACCATGAAAGCGGTGGTTTCAAGAAGGTTTCAGAGGGTCTTTATTACAGTACCCCAGAGCGTATTCAAGCAGTCTGGCCTTCGAGGTTTGCAACTGTCGAGGATGCTAAACCTTACGCTAAAAACCCTGAGAAGCTCGCTGATAAGGTCTACGGCGGTAGAATGGGAAATTCTGGACAGGGTTATTTGTGGCGAGGACGCGGATTTTTACAATGCACGGGAAAAAATAACTATTCTCAGTTTGTATTAGATATGAACTTACCAGAAGTATTAGAAAATCCAGATTTAGTTGCCAATGAGTACGCCTTTGAAACGGCTTTATGGTTCTTTGAGGCTAACAAACTTTTTGAAATTGCTGACGGTGGGGTTACTTATGAAATTATTAAAAAAATAACTAAGCGTGTAAATGGTGGACAACATGGTTTGAAGGACAGGGTCAAGCAAACAACCGCAATTTTTGACTATTTGAGTTAGAAATCAATCTCAGGGCATTTCTGAATAAGAATAATCTGAACCATATAAATCACGCCATTCTTTTGGGCTTTGGTGTATTGCTAATTTGCTGTCATCCCAAAGCCCTTGATGGTGTCCTTCACACAACGGAATAGCTAATTGATCTGCTGTTTTGGCTCCGCTAAATCTGTCGTGAATAACGTGATGCGCTTGTGTCGCTGACATTTGCGGCAAATTAAAAGCTGTGCAAATGCAGCAATTCTTTTCCCTAATTCTTTTTAAAAACTTTGGGTTTTTTTTAGCTTTTATAGGCTTTGGGTTAGACCACATTATTCCCATTCCGTGAAATTATTAGAAGGTTTTTCATCTTTCAAAAAAGGTACTTCAGATGGATTTAATAATTCTATTGCTTGCGATATTGCCCATTTTTTATCCTCATTGCTCCATGTCCAGACAGCATCTGAGCTAACATTTATAAGTTTAGCAAGAGCAAACCAGTTTATTTTTTCCATTTCATTTCCCGATCTTTTTTTAAATGTTATCTGATTTTTATTAGCAATGCGTCTTAAACTTGTTGGATTTAAACTCATTATTTTTGATGTTTCTTTTAAGGTAAATCCAATTTTAGAATTGATTTTTATGTTTTCTTCAATTCTTTCAGTTTTTGCTCTTTTATATTCTTGCAGTGCTATTTGGTATTTGTATTCTTCGCCTTTCCTTTTATTGCTTAAATTGTTCTTTTCTTCCATAGCCAATGCTTGCATTAAACTGCCAATTTCTGCTTCGTTAGGAACCTTGTTAAATTTTTTAATAAAAGTATGAATATAATTCATAGCTGTACCATAAATTTATCTACGTTTATCACGGCAATTGTTAAAACAAGTATCCACAAAAATAGTATTATTTTATCTTCTTTGGTCATTATAATTTCTCTCTTCTTTAATAACGTCAAAAACAAAAACTTTTCTGGTTGCTGAAACAGTGCAAACTTCTTTATTTTTTACGTTCATTATATTGCTAAATATTTCTTTTGCTAAAGCCTTGGCTTCAATTCCGTGCTTTGCTTCAACGACTATTTCTTGTGAAACTATACATTCACAAATAACTGAATATTGTGCCATTATTTTTTACCGAAACTCTTTGTTGCTTCTTTAATTAACGTGTAATCTGCAATGCGTTTTCCGTTTTTAGTAACCATTATTTCAGTTAAAATGATGTGTCCCATGTCTCTCAAGTCTTTGATCCTCGCCGCCAAACGAAAACATTGATAGCAATTTAATGCCTCAATTGCAGTTATTGATGTTTTTCTTAAATGATTGAAAATTTGGTAATTTTGGCTTTCCGTATTCATAATTTTACCTCTTTTTATTTTTTGAGAAAAGAACAACTCATATTGTTCATATTCCCAAGGTGACAAAGTTAAAGTGGGCTTAGGAATTTCGCGGTTTCTGTTAGAATTTGCAACGGCAACAGCAACGCGATGTTTTTTAGTTGGGCTTAACGTGCTTCTGGCTCTGTGTGCATGAAGCGGCATGTTATGCGTTTGGTTTTTCATTATTTTTCGCTCCACATTTCTACAACGCCATTTGTGACATCAATGTCGCTTAAATATTGGTTTAAAAGGTTATGGTCTTTCATTATAACGTAAGCTTTTTCTAAACTTTCGTTTAAAGATTTGCTCACTTCTATAATATCGCTTATTTCTTCCCAAGCGCGATCCTCAATTGTCATTGCAAGCTGTTTTGATCTACCCATGACATTCACCGTGATGCTCAATAATATGCTGATGAATACAATCATTGTATTTTGATATCAGAGCCGTTCTAAGGCGTTGTGAAAGGGGCTTTCCCTTTTTTGGGTGGTAAAGGTCATCTAAGTCATAATCAGCCTCTGAGCCTTGCACCTCGTCATTGTATTGGCTTTCGTAGAAGTTGTAATAAACCTCAACTGCAAATTCACACCCCTTATGCTCTAAATCAATCTGTTGATAATAAGGTTTCATTTTTTTATCTTTCCTTGCTGCTTATAAAGATAGATTAGTCTCTTTTGTGATACCTGTAAACCCTACATTTACAAAAAAACAATAATATTGAAAAAAAGTTTGCGAAAAACTATAATTAGTAAAAAACAAACAAGGTAAAAGCGGTGTATAAAATAGAATTAGAGGTTTCTGGACAGCCGCAAGGCAAAGGAAGGCCACGTTTTACAAAGACAGGTCATGCCTACACGCCCGAAAAAACAAGAGAATATGAGAAAAGAATCTTTGCTGCTGCATGGAAAGCCGCAAAAGATAACAAAATAGATATAACTGAAAGTTTTGTTTCTGTCGAAATCACAGCATTTATGGATATTCCGCAATCTTGGTCTAAGCTTAAACGTTTAGAAGCTGAATATGGGGCCATACAACACACAATAAAGCCTGACCTTGATAATATAATTAAAGCAGCTTTAGACGGTTGTGAGGGTGCTATCTATGTCTCTGATAAACAAGTAACGAGCATTAAAGCCAAAAAAAGATATTGTGACCCAGACAAAGGTGCTTTTCTTTATATTTCAATTTCTTGGGAAGAATAATTTTATTGGCGTAATCTGTTCTTAATCAAGTAGTTTGTAAGGGGTCATAACCTGTTGCCTCTGATAATTTAGCCATAGCCAATTCAAAATATAAATTAAACTCTGATTGATCCATCTCGTTGAAGTTTATGCTGTCAACGATACGCATATGACTTCCAGTTAAATTATTGTAACGCAATTTTACATATCCACACGCCCACTTTAAATCATTGTGTAAGTGCTTGTCAGTGGGCCATTTGCCAGTAGCATCACAAACTTTTTTTAATGTTGACCAATATAGATTATGCTGTGGATTGGATCGTTTACCCGTTACAGTTAAATCAAATGCTTGACCATTTTTTAAGCTTTCAATCTGTGATGCATCATGTTCAGAAATAGGCAATAGATGCCCATTTTTTAACTCCACTTGTATTTTAGAACGGGATGTCATCATCTATGCCTTGTTCTTTTTGGTCATACGATTGAGATGAATTATTATCTTGAACAGTGGCCTTGCCCATCATTTGCAATTCTTGCGTCTTAATTTTTAAATAAGTTTTGCCGTTTGATTCATTAATTTTAAACTCACCACTTACGCAAATTGGAGTACCTTTTTTTAAATACTGAGCAACTGATGTTCTAAAATATGAACAATCAAAATAAATGGTAGTTTTTTTATCTCCATAACCATCGTCAACAGCTACCGAAAAACTAACAATACTTCCTTTTTCAAACGTTTTTACTTCAGCATCTCGCGTCAATCGCCCCGCTATAGTTATCTGTTTCATATTTTCAATTCCTCTTTTCTTTTGTCGTGAGTTTCCATTATTTCTTGATATTGATGTTCTTCTAAACCAATCATATTTAACAATTTATTGTATCTATTTTCAAATTCTAAAAAACGTTGCTTGTTGCAATTTTGATAAAATGATATTGCGGCTTCTACTTTTTGGTCTAAATCAGCCACTTTTATATCAGTTATTTTTGTTTCTGAATTACTGTAATTTGGTTTTGCGTTTTTAAAATCGTCAGCTTCTTCTTCGGAATAAACATCTCCGTGAAGCCCAACTAACTTTAATATAACTCGATCTTTTGCTCGTTTTTCAGCCATAGCAAAAGGATAGCTGTTTTTGTTGTTGTATGGCGCGGCTTCACCAATAGACCACTCAGTCGCATCTGCCATGTGTCCCGTTACGCATATAACAGCAAATTTAGCAGAGACATCTGTTTCTATAATTTTAGGTTGGTCAAATACGATTTTATGATGTGCGGCAACTTTTTCCAGTGCTTTATGCAATACAACTGGAGTACCGTGACAATCCCAAACAGCTTGACGTTCAGTTAAATTAACCTCTTTTAACAAGGTTATTAGCTTTTCTGGAAGGGCTTTAGCCATATTACAGCTTCCCCGCACTATCAAAATGAATTACATTTAAAGAATTAATATTTTTATTAGGAGTTAAACCAGCCCATACTCCATCTTTTTCAAAATCATCACAAGCATCTGTGATAGCGTCACTAATTAATCTTGTAATAGCTAAAGTAAATGTAAATTGCTTTTCTTCTGAAAGCTCTTTTTCACTTAAATCAGCAATTGCTTTGTTAATATACTGTCGAATGATTTGTGGAGTCGGGTGGGTTAAATTGCATTTATTGTTCATTTTCTAATACCTCTTTTAGATTGTTCTTGTATAATACACGTTAGTCGCATAGATACAACCTTATAGTTACATATCGGAGACTTTTAATGAAAACTGTTTTATCATCTGAGGAGATAATAAGGCGCTTGGACGGACGTGTTTTAGCAAAAGTTGTTAGAGACATAGGCATTTCTAAGCACACACTTTACCGTCTAATTAGAGGTGAAGATGTTTATTATTCCACTATAAGCAAGTTATCAGATTATCTGATTGAAAAATAAAAGGCTCACAGAGAGGTAAAAAACTGTGAGCCTTTCAAATTTAGCAAGGAGTAACAAAAGCACGTTACTCGATTTCTTTAGCAAGGAAAAGGGAAAAAATGTCTAATTTAGTTAGTAACTTTATTCAAACAAAAAAAGTAGGATCAAGCACAAAAAAAGCAATTCTAATGTATATGGCTGATAAGGCTAGTGATGATGGTTCCGGCGTTTGGGTCAGCAAAAAGAATATGTGCGCGGATTTAGAGCTAAGTGTAAGAGCACTACAAACAAATATTAAACTTTTATTAATGTATGAATTTTTGATCGAATCAGGCCGAAAAAAATGTAAGAATGGTTATACGATAGATTATACCATCAATTTTGAGGCTTTTAATATATGTGAAAGTACTCGAAAAACACCCGCAGCAGATGCACCCCCGCAAGAGATGCACCCCTACCCCCGCACTAGCTGCACCCCTACCCCTGCATCAGATGCACCCAAACCACCCTTAGAACCATCCTTAGAACCTATTATAAGTGTAAAGGATATTTTAAATGATTGGTTAAAGGATAAAAAAGCAGCAGATAGTTTTGTCGCTTATCGAAAGAGTATAAAAAAACCATTAACTAAAACTGGAGCAACAAGGCTTGCTACTAAGCTTAGACATATCTTTGTTGCTGGTGGTTCTCCAGAGGACGCTTTAGCAATGTGTGAGGAGAAGGGCTGGAAATCTATTGAGCCAGAATGGTATTTTAATACACTTCACGGTAAAGATAGTGTAAGATTTAAAGAAGCAATGGACACGTTAAGATAGCAAAAGAGGTATAAACTAATGAAGCATGATTATAGAATAAGTTTAATAAAAAAAGAGTTGGAAAGTCTGTTAAGCAGTTATTCGGTTCCTTTACATTTGCGCAATGATCCAGGAGCAAAAGAAAAAGAAGTTGAAATAATAGTAAAGGCCATTAACCAATTTTACCCAAATGATACTAACCAGGACGTGATTTCGGGTTCTTTTGAAAGGGCAGAGTTAAAAATTAAAGCTTCGCAGATGTCTAGGACTTGGCCTAAAGCCGCTGATATTGTTTCAGCAATAAAGAAAAGCACTGTAAACGATTCTGTGATGACCACTAAATCAGCAGATTGGTTTCCAGACCCAAGCGTTATTCATGCTAAAAGAATAAAAAACGGTGAGCCAGTTTCTGAGAATTACATTCTAGGCAAATTAGCTGAAGAATTAATAAAGAATGGTTTGGTAACGGGTGATGATTTAAAGCCTTACAGAAACGCTCTTTCTTCTAAGAAAAAAGCCCCCACGGATTAAATCAACGCAGGGGCTAGTAAAGGCGAATCTCACAGGGAGAATGAAGCAGCTTCGCCTTTATTCAAAATTAACATATAAATATTTTTATTTCTATTTATTAATTATTTATGTAATACAAAATTAACGCACCCTGCAAAGGACGTATAAATGAACAAAGAAAACTGGCCAGCGGATAAGGTGCAGCGCAGAAGCGTCAAAAGCATTATACCTTATGCAAGAAACAGTCGAACTCATAGCGATGAACAGGTGGGGCAGATAGCCGCTAGCATTAATGAGTGGGGTTTTACTAATCCTATATTAATTGACATCGATGGCGAAATAATAGCGGGGCATGGCAGACTTCTTGCGGCTCAAAAGCTTGGTTTAAAAGAAGTCCCATGTATTACCGCTGTTGGGTGGTCGGACGCTCAAAAAAAAGCTTACGTAATTGCCGATAACAAGCTGGCGTTAAATGCTGGATGGGACAACAATTTACTTTCTATAGAGCTTATGGAGTTAAGAGATATAGATTTTAATACAGACTTAATAGGTTTTAGTCCTGATGAATTAGCGGAGCTTTTAAAATCTTCTGACGTGGAGGGATTGACAGATGAAGATGATATTCCTGATTTGCCAAAAGTATCGGTAACTGTAGAAAACGATATTTGGGTAATGGGAAAGCATCGTTTAATGTGTGGTGATAGCACTTTAATTGATTTTGTTGAAAAAGTTATGCCAGAAACTGCCAACATGATTTTTACTGACCCACCTTATCTTATGGATTTTACTGGCGGTATTCACGGGGATGGTTCTAAATCGTTTAATGCTACTCATGGAAAAATTAAAAATGATAAAATGTCAAAAAAAGAAGGCGATAATTTTTTAGATAACATTAACACTATAATTAAATTAAAAGTTGATGGTGCATTTTACATAACATTTTATCGTTTAGGAATCGATCAATATTACGAAAGTTTTAATCGAACAGGTTTAAAATGTAGGTCGTTAATTATATGGGACAAAGGCAATCATACTTTAAGCAACAGTGATTACATGAGTATGTATGAGCCAATGTTTTACGGTTGGGTGAATAATCATAAATTTTATGGTGGTAAAAACGGAATGGATATTTGGA
>Ga0209535_1000335_pt1 | contig 32859 bp, 54 predicted proteins | sample LinPmetageLP28_FD_184041 | JGI IMG/M metagenome (GOLD analysis project Ga0209535, IMG submission 184041) | Marine viral communities from the Pacific Ocean - LP-28 (SPAdes) (version 2) | ecosystem: Environmental > Aquatic > Marine > Oceanic | place: Pacific Ocean | collected 2009-08-22
CAGTAGGTGTTGTATATGATAGGTAGAATGGACTACGTGCGTTTATTTTACTCATTGTGTAAATTGTATTAAATCGTCTATGTCAAGTGCAAACTTGTCTACAAGTGCGTTAGGTAGTTTGTCAAAGTTTTGTTCAAATGGTTTAGTAAAAAAGAAACTTGCTTTAATACCTTTTTCAAATATGCTTTTAGCTAATACATAGCCAATGCTTTTATAGTTGCCTTTTTTAAATCTTCCTTTTTCATCCCTTAACCTAATGTTTTTTGCTTTTGCCCATTCTGCTAACGGTTGTGATGGAGGTCTTTTGTTGGTGTAACTAAACCTACTTTGGCTGCTTTCTTTGTATGTAGATTTTGCACCTCGTACACCTTCGTCTACATAAGTACCATAATCTGACATATAAAATTCTAAACTAAAACTATTAGGGTTTACTTTTAAGTCATAACCTAAACTGCCATACAGATCAGATGTTACATTCTTTTTTTTGCGTGTAAGGTTTGCCCTTGATTGTTTTATAACATTCTTTGCAAATATGTCTAATGCTTGTAAGGTTTGTTTGTAATCCATTAGCTGCAAATTGTCATATCGTTTTGTGTAATCACATCAAAGGTTGCTGTCCACCCTGCTAACTTATTTTCAAACCTATCTACAAAAGGTTCACAGCTTACATCACCATCTATTTGATATAACTGTGTGTATAGATCACCACGTTGTAACTCGTTTATTACCCTTGTAAGAACTGCTAATTGTGTATTAAGTACATCTTGTTCATTGTCGTTACCCACAAACTTGTCTGTAGTTTCAGCTTTGCTAATATCTACAATGTCCATAGCTACTACTGACATATTAAAAGTAGTTGTCTTTGTGCCTACTGTTGCGTTGTTTACTATAATGTGTGATAATGGAAATATTGTTTGCTTGTCTAAATCAATATCTGCCAAGTTGCCAAAGGTAACTGTCTTTACAAATGGCTCACCAGCAAATGCTGTTTTTAGTTGCGTTGTAACATTGTAAAAACCTTTCATTTCTTATTTATTAGTTTACGTTCTAATTCGTTTTTTTCTTTTTCAAATGCTAAATAAACAAAAGCTGTATGTGCTTTTAGTTTGGTAACCTCGTCAAACTTGGTAACATCGCCTTTAGCCAATCCATAGACTGATTGATACCAACCCCACTTTGATCCAAAATTTGCTGTTGTTCCGTAGTCAGGTTCTGTTCCATTTCCCTGCTCAAATAGTTCAGGGTAGTTTGTAGCAACTCGTTGTTTAAATTGTAAAAAAAAACCAAGCAACCCATTACAACATCTAAAGGCATTTGTTTAAATGCTTCTGCGTGTTTGCTACCTTCGTAATCTTCTATCTGGTATCTGTTATCTTTTTTGACTGTAACCTGCCTGTATAAAACACTCATTGCCTTGTGCATAGTTTGCCAATCGCTTAATGTGTTGTCAAGGTCTATATATTCCCCTAACGTCATATCATCCAGCTTTGGTATAAAACCATAGGTTATACCGTTTAAATTAAACTTAGGTATTAGTTTTGGGTCTTGGTCAAACATTACGTTAAGATCATTTATAATCTGCTGAACATAGGTAAATTTAATCTTTGCAATATCCTTTAAATCAAGGTCGCAAAATATTTCTACCATTTTATGTAGCAAGAAGCTGGTGTTAGAATTGTCATCTGTATTGATAGCTTCAAACTTTTGATATTGTTCTAACGTAATATCGTTTAATGATTGTGGTACTAAAATATCAATCTTCATATTAATACAATAACATTTGCTAATTTATGTATAAAAAGAAAGGGGCAACATTACTGCAACCCCTAACTAAAACAAACCAAATGAAAAACTATTTAAACGTATTATACATATATGCGTACAACTCATCTATTTTATTACCAAGATGCATACTGCTTTGCTTGTATTCTTCTGTGCCTTTTTGTATGTTCTTTTGTATGTTTAGATTTATTCTGCATTTAGGCGAATCACCGCTTTTAGTAGGTTTTACCTCTACAAAGTATCCGTTATCCCAACACCACTTTCTGTGTATCCAAGTTCTAAAAAAATCTTGATCTAAAGCCATATCCAAAAAACAAGTTTAACAAATGCAAATATACCTACATAAAATGCACCCATAAATATAAACATTTCTTTTGTAGCTTTCTTTAAAGCCCTTTTGTTTTCTTTAGATGTAATTTGTTTTACCATCTTGTATTCGTAACTGTCTTGTATTCGTTTCATATTATTGTATTTAAAAAGGGGCATTTCTGCCCCCTGTTGTTTTATTTTAAATTTAATATTTTATTCATTGCAGCATAATTAGTTTTTAACCTTTTTACATACATATAGTACATTAAATTGTAAGCTACACTACCATTTGATATTTCAATCATTTTGCTTTTTAAGTTTAAAACTTGATTAAATTGCGTTTTTGTTAAATTTTTAATACTTCTACTTTCATAAATTTGTTCAGTCATAATATTTTCCATTGTGTTATTGTTTTATGATGTAAATATATAACCTTTTTTTTAATTAACAAATAATAAACAATATATTTTAATAAATGTGATATTGTCCTTTGTTAGGGTTGCTTATTGTGTCTGTTAATACATATCGTGCTGCGTCTATGCAGTCTGGGTGTTCACCTGTTGGTTTAGGTAGTGTGTTGCCATCTTTATCTGTTGCCCATATATATCCTTGTAATTCACGTTTAAGGTTCTTACTTCTGCTGGTTATGTATATTTCGTTTTGGTTTATAAGGTTAATTCCAAAGTTCACACTATCCCTTCCCTTTGTACAAGGGTATATGTTATGCCCATCCCTTCGCAAGGTTTCTATGCTCTTGGGTTCTGCTTGGTCTGCTATGATGTTTTCCGTAATGTTATTCTGTCTTAAAAATAAACTAACATCCCTTAAAACAGTATTAGATTTATAAAACACCTCATCAAATATATAGGCATCATTATATTTGTAAAGTGAAATAATTGTAGTTGGATCGGTATAACCAAAATCCATACCGTGTGCTAATAATCTTGATTCTTGTGGTACTGTGTCTATTTGTTTCCAATCAGGAATACATACACCTTCTAAACTACCTACCTCACCATCTAAATAAACTCTGCACCAATTCTTCCAATAGGTTGATGTTTTAGCTTTTTGTCTTGCTTTTAATAGTTCTTTTATTATGCTTTCAGGTAAGCTGTCGTTATCTTTATAAGTAAGCGTTATAAAGTCTGTATCAGGTTGTCCTATCAGTTCCTTGTCTACCCAAAACAAACTTGTAGGGTTGTAGTCTAACCATATAGTACCAGATGTTCTAATAGCAAGTTCTTGATAAGCATCAAACCCTGATATAGTATTACTTTCATTTATAAAAAGTAAATCCCTTCTTGCCCCTCTTAATTTACTACTGTCATCTGTGCTAAAAAACTCTATGTAACTTCCGTTAGTAAAGGTGTACTTCATTAAAGACTTGTTGTGCTGACTTTCTTTGTATCTGTTTAGTCCTTTAATTATTTGGATAAAATCTTTGTATGCACCCCTTCTTAAAGCAGGTACAGTTCCTGTAACTACAGATATAGATAAACCATTGTTTCGTATAGCATAGTCTATTAGAATCAATAATATGCAGATAGTCTTACCTGCACTACTACCACCCCTAACGATTCTTATACGTTGGTTTAAGTTCCTTAACTTTTCAAGTGCTTTTGTTTTCTTTACTCGCATAAAGGTTGCAGAATAGCGTTTAGGTTATCGCTAATCTACAAAAAGGGGTAAGTCCTCATTTATGGTAATGTCTTTTGTTTCACGTGGTTTACCTGCATAGTAATTATAAAACAACTGTACGTATTTAAAATCACCTCGCTTTAAACCTTCCAATAATGCTTCGTGTGCTAACGGTTCAAGGGGGGTTAGTTTTTCTATCAACTCAACCTCTACTGCTTTAGGTTTACGTCCTGCGTTTTTATTTCCACCGTTAAACTTTCTTTTATCCATAATCAAAAAAATTCATTATTGATTTATATAACAATAAAAAAAACTAATCTTTGTTAAAATAGCCTTTGTTGTGCTTTGTGTTGTTCTATTCTTTTCATTGCTGCTTCATAGTATTCTTTATCTAATTCACAAGCTGTTAAATCATATCCTAAATTATGACAAGCTATTGCGGTACTTCCACTTCCTAAAAAAATATCTATTATTTTATCTCCATTTTTGCAAAAATTGTGCAATATACCTTCAGCCCATTTTACAGGTTTTGGACAACTATGAAAATCCATTGTTGGGTCAGGTATTATTGGTGCTTTTATAACATCAACCCCTTGTTTAGAAACTTTACCATAAAATAAAATTGGCTCCCAATTACAAAAACCCACCTTACTTCTACCCATTGCTGCAGGTTTATGCCAACATAAAACCCATTTAGGTTTTTTTATTTTATGCCATAATCCTAAATTATTTATTCCACAACTAATAAAAATACCTTTTTCGCATATTCTATGCAACTCTAAAAACCATTTACAACACCAATCTTTATATTCCTTTTCACTTAAATTATCTTTGTATTTATTATATTTAAAATTTAAATTATATGGTGGGTCTGTAATAGCATAGTCAAAGTAGTTATCTTTATACCTTGACATCAGTTCTATATTATCTTCGTTTGTTATAGTCATCTATTATTTGTTAAAAAAGAAAGCGATTAATAGTGCTGCAATAGCTGTTAAATAAAAAATAGTTATGTATTCAAACATTTAAAAACTTCTTTAAGTTTCTATAGCGTTGGCTAATATCCCTGTGTTCTAATAATAACTTTGTGTACTTTTTTCTGTAGTATATTTCTGGGTTCAATAGCTTTTGTGTGTCTTTTAATTTCTTGCCTGTTTGTTTGCGTATTTCAGCATCAAGTTTAGTAAACAGTTCCAAGTAGCTTTGTTCGTATTCTACCAGCACATTGTTAAATAGTTTAATACCGTGTAATACCGTAGAATGATCTTTATTTACAGGTTTGCCAATATCACACAAAGGTTGCTGTGTGTGTATCCTACATAGCTTAAAGTAAACTGATCTGGTATATACTATATCCCTTTTGCGTGTATTAGTGTCTAATGTGTTGTTTGTTTCTTGCTCTACTAATGTTTTAATTTCTTGTGGTTTCATATTTCAAATTGTTCTATTATTGCTTTTTGTATCCCTGCACAGGCTTCGTATTCCTCGTGCTTTTCGTACATTTTCATTGTTTCATACATTTCCTGATAACTTGCACCGTTGCTAATATCAAGTAATGCCATAAGGTAAAATTCTTTTATTTGTTTATTATTCAAAACATCCTAAGTTGATTTTTATATTTTAATAATCTTTTTTCTGCAACGTTACAATATTGTTTTGATATTTCACTTCCTACATAATTTCTGTTTAATAGTATTGACGCTTTAGCAGTTGTTCCTGTTCCCATAAAAGGATCATAGATTATATCTCCTTTTTTTGAAAAATAATTAATAAAGTATTTAGGCAACCAATCTCCAAACGCAAAAGAATGTCCATCTGTTTCTTTGTCAGAATTTACAGGTTTTATTATTACATTTTTAATGTAATCCCCTTTGTAATTTGAAAAGTTGCAGTAATTAAAATTCTGTTTTGTAGGTTTGTCTTTTGATATACAAAATATATACTCTAATCCATTAGCTACTCCTGTTTCTAAAATTGCACTTGGTGGGTTAGATTTAGCCCAAAAAAAGGTGTGTTTAATTTTATTGTGATATTCGTTTAGTATATATCTTACTATTCCTTTGTTTGCTGATACCTCTTGAATGTTGTAAAAAATATGGTGTTTAGTTACTCTATAAAGTTCGTCTATCCATTTCTTTGTCTGTAAAAAATATTCATCAAGGGGTAGGTTGTCATCATAATTATCATAATTAAGTGATACACTATTATTACCGTTTCTTCTACCTTTACCAATGTTATAAGGTGGGGAAGTAACAACAACATCAATACAATTATCCTGCATCTTATTCATTGTGGTTAAACAATCTTCATTATGTATTTTATTTAACATATCGGGACATTTTCTTTTTTAAATATTTTCTTAATTCTTTTGAACTTTGACAATATGGGTGGTTAGACCGTAACATATCTTCATACTCGTCAATTAAAATTTTTAGTTTAATTTGTTTTTTATAACAAATCCAAGATTGTCTTGCTATTGCTCTCATACAAGAACCACCAACTAAACCATCTCCGTAATCATTTCTTAATCTTGATAATTCTTGTAATAGTTTTTTAGAAAATTGTAAGTCTATTAATTTACATTTACCTTCTCTAAATTTATCTGTGCTACTTGGTTCATTAAAAAACGCAAACACTAATACTGAAGGTGGCATATTTTTCGTACCATAAAATTCTTGTTCTGCGTTTGCTATACTGTAATCATAATCTAACTTAGCGTAACGTGATAATAACTGTTCAGGTTTCCAAAGCAATGTTTTAGCATTTAATTTTAATATAATACTTAACACATCTTTACCTGACAAGTTTTTTAACCAATACATCTTGTAAACTGGCACTTCTGAAACTTTCTGTTTTAAACAAAACTTGTATTTGTGATGTCCATCTAATATATTGTAATTATTATCCACTATAATACTTCCTGCCCAACCTATTTCCATTAGACTATGCCCCTGTTTTTTTATGTGATTATCGTCTAAATCTCTATTATAATCACTTGGTTTAAGTTTGTTAATGTTTACTACTTCAAATTTTCCAATTTTTAGTTTCTTGTTATTCATAATATTGTTTTATTGTTTTGCCTACTCTAAAAGGTTTTCAGCTTCCCCTTATAATATTCCTCGCATTACATACTGATCTAAATCATTGTCTTGTTCAAAGAAGTATTTGTAGTTTTCAATACCTTGTATAAATTTATTCTTACCACGTTCTAAAAACTCGTCTGTTGTTTCAAATATACCAATATCACAGCTTGACTTGTCAACTACTAAAAAAGTAAACTTGGTACAGTTAAATAGTTGCATATACAACCAAGCCTGTAGGTCGTAACCGTATTTGTCTGCTGACCATTTAAAAGCATTTAGGTCTGCTGTAGTTTTAAGGTCTATAAGATGATCACCTTTTAGTATATCAGCCTTGCCCCTTATTGCTATGCCTTCCATCATTTCAATGGCAGGTACTTCAAATTCTGCTTTGTTTAGAAGTTTAAGTGCAGCTTCGTTTCTTAATAGTGCATCAGTTAAACGTTCTGCTGCAAACTTTTCTTTTACTAAATACACTTCACCGTGTTGTTCTTTAGCGTGTTTGTAAACGTTTGTGTTTCGTGTACTTGCTTCTACAAAGTGCAGCTTGTCTAACTTTTGTGGTTCAAGCACCATACAATGAAACAACTTCCCAGCTATCAAAGCAGGTGAATCTGAATCGCTACCGTACTTAATAACGTTTCTGTATGTCTTTGGGCTTTTAAGTATTGTTTTAATACTGCTGCTGCTTAAAGCATATTTACCCAAGTGTCCGTAGTAAAATTCATCGTCAACCATTTGGGTTAGTATTTCTTCTTTACCCCAATGATCGCCATTTAGTAATGTAATCATAGTTCTAATATTTCAGTTTGTTCAGATAATCTTTTGTCAAGTTCTTGCTGACATCTTTTCTTGTAACCACCTAATACGTTAGGGTTGTTAATTGCTTGTTCTAATTCCCAATAAGTAAGGGAAGCATAATAAAAGTTTTCGTAGTTCATAATATATGTTTTATACTGCAATGTAATAAACATTTTATAAACAAACTAATTATTTTAATTTTTTAATCTTTTGTATGTAAAGTGCAGCATCAAGTAATTCTGTTTGCAGTTCATTTAGCCACCTATAAAAACCTTCTGGATTATCTTGTAAGGTTGTACCGTATTCTTTTTGTCCTGCTTTACTTCTGCTATCCATAATGTACTTAACATCTTCTACTATGCCATCTGTTTGCATTTCAAAGTATTTTTTTTTACTATCACTCATAGCCCTAATTCTTCTTTTAGTTTAAACTTTTCTAATTCCTTTTCAAGTTCTTCTACTTTCTTTTCAGCTTTACTTGCTCTATCTATTGCACGTAGTTTAGCAGACCTATATTCTGCTTGTGCTTCTGCGTGGTAAAGTTCGTTGTGGTATATTTCAGTTATATAATAATTAATGCTAATAATAGCATCTATCATATTATCTAATTCTTTTATAGGTTTTGCTTTTTTCCACTTTAACAGGTTGTTGCTTATAACCTCAAAATCGGTAAGGTATTTAATGTGTTTTAAATTGTGTGTTTTCTTTGTTGACATAGTTTTATAATGTTTCAGCATCTATTACAGGAAGCATTGCTACCTCCTTTTCTATTTTATTTGTGTTGCTAAAGGTAGTAGTTTTATTATGATATTGCAATTCCCACTTTGGTTCTATTAAAAATAGATTAAACCTGTACACACCTTTTGGGGTAGAATTTATATACATCGGAAGATCAAGGTTTTCTTTTGCCTTGATAATCATTGCATCGTACTTTTTCTTTTCTATCAATAAAGTATCGTAATGCTTACCCCTGCATTTTAATTCTATTCTATGACGTTTGTTTACAGAATAACAATCCCACCTGCTTAATTGTTTACGTGCCTTTACTAAATCAGGATAGCAACAACCTTGTAAGTATTTAAATAAGTCTAATTCCTTCCAGCTAATCACAGATATTCATTGTAAACCTTTTTAAGCTTATCTACTACACCGTTAAAAAAACATTGCCCACAATTTGTAGCTTGTTTCTTTTCTGTAAATATTCTATTGTAAATAGCTAATACTTCTTTTTGAACTGTTGGTGTTACAGTTGTAACATTTGTATCAAAAAAATCTGCTATATAATTAAATTCTTGCTCGTTAAAACACAACGGTTTTGCATACGGAAACAATTCATTTAATTTGTTTTTTCTGTCATCACAGCCACAATCTTTACCTTCAGGTGTAAACTTTTCTACTACCTTTTTAATGCCTGTAGCTTTAGTTATTTTTTCTACAGTATCACCAAGTCCACCACTTTCTTTTTCGTGGTTCTTAACCCATTCTTTATAGGCTTTAGTCCTTTTGTCCATTCCATTCATAATCTTTGTTTTTATAATCTATATAATCTTCTTTAAATATTTCTTTAAGTTCTTGTTTGCATTTTTTAAGCGTGTTAAATATACTTACCCAGCTTATGTTTGTTTCCTGTGCTATTTTTCTAATAGACATATCTGTATTTCTGTACAGATTAAAAAGTGTTTTGTCATACCATCGCCAATTATCTATGTGGTTATCAATAAGTGTTACAAACTCATTATAGCCTACTTGTTCATCCATTTCTGAAGTGTCTGGTATTTGCGTAAAGTTTTCCTGATCGTCAAGCCTAACTTTATTAACCTTTCTTTTAGCATTGTAATAACTAAAATAGATAGACCGAAGGGTAAAAAAAATATACCCACGACTAACAATGCCTTCTTTAATAATTTTTTCTTCACTTGCGTATTTATAAATTACAATGTACATTTCTTGTACAACATCTTCTGCAAAATCATATTCGCCAAAAGAATTTACAATCTTAATCCACTCGTTGTGCTGTTTAGCTATTTTGCTTAACCACTTTGATTCTGCCATAGGACATTTACACTAATTATACCTAACAAACATTGTAAGGTGTATTCCGTAACTTCTTGTCCGTTTTCTTCAAATGTTTCATTGTGTACTAATGCCCCAATCATAAAACCCTTTACAGGACTAATTATTATTTCGCCATCAACCATAAAAGCTATAACAACATAAATAAATGCTATCAACATTAACATAACAAACAATGGTATTATTGGACTTAATAAAACATCTTCTGCCATCATTAGAATTTAATTGGTTTTGGTTGTTTTCTATGTAAAATATTCTGCCCCATAAATTCAAAACCCACATTATTTAAAGACATTCTTAAATTAATAGGTTGTTCGTATGGTGTACACCTACCGCCTGTTTCGTTTTCTTTTACTTTTAGCACGTGCAAATTACTGTACATCCATTCTGTTGGGTGCGAAGTATATCTGTGAATACAAAGCACATCGTCAGCACGGTTACCCCATTTACCTCCACCTTCTACAGCAGCTAAACCTAATGGCTGTGGTAAGTTTTCGTATTCGTGTCCTTTTTGGTGTGTACGTCTTAACGCTTCTGTTTGACCGTGTGCATTTAAATAAACAGTAACATTTTTCTTTTTAGCAAATAATCTAAACTCGCTGCTTACTTGGTAATCGTATTCGTGTCCGCCTACTGCCCTTAAAAGCTGGTGGTCTTTTGCTAAACTATTGTAAGGATCAATTAATAACCCATCGTAATCCCAAGCATCTTTAACTGCGTTTGCTTCTTTAAGTAAATCTTTGTAAGTGTATAAATCTTCTACGTCTATAATTTTAAAATGTTTATCGCACCATACTACAGCTTCTGCTATTTGGTTTTCTTCAGCTTCGTGTATTGGTTTATCCATTTTAAATTCTATAATTTTTCTTACAATACTTTGTGGTGTGTTTTCACTTGACCAGATTAAAAACTTTAAATTGTGTTTTATAGCATATACAGTAAGTAAATAACATATAACAGTAGTTTTTCCTACGTTTGCGTGTCCTATCAAAAGGTTAAAATTACCTTGCTTATAGCGTATGTATTCGTCTATTTCAGGTATGCCAATGCCTAACCCTTCTTTTACCCTTCCGTATTTTATATCAAGTATTTTGTTTTGTATTGTTTTAGTTTGTGCTATCATCTTATTTGGTTTATGTTTAGTCCATATTTTTTATATTCCTTATGTGTGTTTCTTCCTTTGCCTTCATACTCATAGCCTAAAATTGGATTAACATTGTAATTCCAAAAGTCTTTGGGCATTTTTTCACCTTGTTTTAATCGCTTTAATGTCATAAAAAAAGGGGCTGTTAAGCCCCCTATTATTTAAAATGGTAAATCCACTTCTTGTCTTTGTGGGTTTTGTTCGTTGTTTGTAACCTCGTTACGTTCTGCTACTGTAATATCACCACCTAACCAGCGTACAGCACCGTTACCTAAACTGTTTGCTTTAGCTTTAGCTTCACGTTCTTCTTTGCTTTGGCTTTGTGTGATCCAGATATTATTACCATACTGTGATTCATTTTGTACCATCATAGTCAGGTTTAAATATTGGTTTCCGTTCTTGGCAGTTACTATCTTTGTTTTGTCTATCGCTGATAGGTTTATACTGCCTGATAAAATTGCTACATTCTTTTTTTCCATAAATTTTGATTTTATACTCTTTGTTATTAATTTCAGTTTTGTAATATATACTTTTAATGCTACACCCTTGCAAGTTCATCTTGTATTTTTTTGCTTACCTTGTATTTAGATTTTATGCTTTCTAAATCACCTCCGCCTTTTAAATATTCAATAGCCTTGCTGTATTCAGGTGTGTTTTGATTTAACCACCTGCGATCTTCCACAATAGTAGATTTGCTACTTGCTAAATTCCCATCGTCATCTTCAGCTTGTAAGCCTAATAAACTTGCAAGTGTATATCTGCGATAGTAAGTAATAGCAGAACCTAATTTCTGTGGGTCATTAATGTCTGGCAAAGTAAGACTGCTGTCTACACTACCTCCGTTGTCAATGCAAATAATTCTGCTTGTAACCATATTATCCATTATAGGCTGAACTAATAAAAGTTTATGTTTAGCCAATAATGGGTTTAGTTGTTTAATAAGTGAGTTTATATCAAAATACTTTGACTTGTAAAATGGGTTACTTGCATCTTTGCTTACTGCACCTATTTCCTGTTGTAACTTAAACAGCTTGTTGTAGATGTTAGTTTCTGTCTTTGGCATAATAAATTCCGTTTTGAATGTTTAATTGTTTTTTAAGTAACTTGTTTTCGTGTTGTAGTTCTTTGACCTTGCCAAAAAGTTCTACTTTGTTTAAATGTTTCATATTGTAAATATAGTAATTATTTTTTAATAAAAAAGGGGTAGCTATTAACCACCCCTTGAAACATAAAACAATAAAACTAAAACAATCTTTTAAGTTCTGTACTGTAATGATCTATCATACCTTGCAGTTCATCATTACTAAACTTAACAATTTTGTTACTTTGTAAATATAATTCATTTGCAAGTTCCGTACCTAAATAAATTGAATATTTATACTGTTCACCACTTTTAAACATATTACATCCTACACATTGTGGTTTAACGTTTCTTAAATCCCAACGTGTATTGTAATGTTTTCTTGACATAAAATGTCCAGATTGTATGTTTTTCCAATGATACTGTCTGTTACAAGTTACACAGGTACACATACCATTTTTATCAGAATTACTTACCCTAACATACTTACTAAATAATATATCAAGTTTTTTTACCAGCTTACTACGTGTAGGTTTTTTGGCTTTAGCCATCTAAATGATTTATAAGTAATTTCCCTGTAGGTTCATCTATATTTTTTATTTGTTTGTATATATACTTACTATCAGATTTTACTTTGTTTTTTTCTGTTTTAGAAGAATCAATACCTAAATTAGTATATTGATTAGCATCAAGCTCTAACAAGTAGTCTGTACGTTCTTTAATAGATAATGCAAAGTCTTTAGCAATTTTTTCTGCCAAGTTTTTAATAGTTAAATCTTCAGTCATAGTATTTATATATATATTGGTTAAATTTATATTCCCACTACCCACCAAAGTTACACGCTTTTTTTTTAATAATAAATGTTTTGTTTATAACATTTAATTACTTTCCTTGACCACGATAAACCTTGCGATAATTTCTACTTGATTTTAGGCTACTTGTTTTACTTTTAGCGTGTATGCCCTTACGCTTCTTTTTAGGCTTAATTTTGTAGTTGTCTATTGTTAGTTTTGCCATTACTGATGCTTGTTATTGCCAAATACTTTTTCTACCCCACGACTACCAAAATAACCACCAATAACAATAGTAAGCAAACCTGTTATTTCATCTAATGGATAGCCTAAATACCACCCTATCACATAACTTGTCGTTAAAAATATTAAAACTAAAGGTCTTACATTACTTGCTAACCAAGCACCAGACTTTGCATCTGCTACCCAGCGTTTAGTAATACCATCCATTTCGCTACGTTCTAATCGTAGTTTTTCAAGTGCTACTTGTTTGTCTGCTTCAGACATTTCACTACCACCTATAATAGCTTCTATAACATTGCCTACAGGTGTATCTTGTGCTATTGCACCAACGACTTTTGGTATTTTTTGCAACAAGAAAGAACCTACTGCTGTGTCTTTAAACTTTTTTTTACCTGACATTTACAATCTTGTTATATAGTATTTGTGCTAATTTAACTTCGTGTATGTTATCTACGCAAACGTCTTTAGTCAATTCTTTAAACCTTGTCAGGTTTTTTTCCCTTGCACTTGCACAACTTATCATCGTTGCAACAAGTATTATTACTATGTACTTCATTTTGTGTGTGTGTTTGTGCAACGTGTATTTCAATCATTGCGTTTGTTAGTTTGTCTATACTTTTGCGTATTTCTTTTAATTCGTTACGCAGTCCGTTAGCCTTTATCTTTACTTCACTCATTTATTAATGTGTTTCCTACTGTTGCACTAATACGTCCAGATAACGTTTGGTGATTTTGTTTCGTCTGAATCAACGTGGACAAATCCTTTAGCGATGCCCAATCTATTAAACTGTGCGTCTTGTAAGGCTGTAATAATAACCCATCTTTCCCTTGAATTTGTGTAGGCAATATCTGCTGCTTTTCCAACCAAGTGTGCAGATTTAATTGGTTCTTTTCCCAATCTTTTATAGATGGCATCGTTATGTTCTTTTGTTCTGTAGCCTGAATTAATTTTAAAGGGAATCCCACTAATTTCACGTGCAAGTTCCAGCTTTTGCAAGAAATTACGATCCATATTAACACCACTATTAGGCAAGTCAGGGCTGTCAAATTCTTCAATTTTAAAATATTTAAGATTTACCATCGTGTTCTATTGCGTGTTTAATAAGCAACCTATCTATTACATCGTCTTGTACTTTAATAAGTAGTTCTTCAAGTTTATCTTTTGCTAATACTAATTGCTCTACCTTCATTTCTAAAGAATCGTTTTTGCGTTGTAATTCTATTAGTTCGTTTGGGTCTTTACCTATAAACACATATATAGCTGCACCTATACAAGCAACTAAAGCACCTGTAATAAGTTTAAAAGTATCGTTATTTGTTTCAGGTATTTCAACGTAGGATAAAAAAACAAGCAACAGTATAACAAAAAGAAATACTATTCCGCTTCCTACATACCCCCTTAATTCCCTACGTTCCCTACTGTTCATTTTTTTAAAGCTTTATAAATTTGTATTATAGTAAAAGTTAAAGTCGCACCCATTACAAACATTTGTAAATAGGAATTAATTTCACTAACGCTAAATGCCAATGCAAATAGGTTAGCTGCGTATAGTCCAAATATTTTTAAATCTTCCATTTTTTAACAAGCAGTTTCTTGATATAAAGTTGTTCGTTCCGCAGTTGTAAGATCACGATTAAATATTCTTACTTGATCTATATTTGCTTTACATCCTGCGTTATTAGCATTTGAACCTCCTATAAATGGGGTTGTACTTGTTAAACTATAAAAATATTTATCTACTGAATCCGATACAATTAAAGTATTATCTACATATATTCTTCTTGTTCGTAAAGCAGTAGTGTTTAAATAAGTGTCTGTTACAACTAAATTGTGCCATTGATCATCCGCATAGCTTGAAGGGGTAATAATCCAACTATTGTGAAAACTACCACCACCAAAGGTGTAATAAAAAAGTCTGCCTGTAGGAAAATTACCGTTTACATTCCCACCAAAACCAATAAATTGATAGCTACCATTTTGATTTATAAACAATCCATTACTACCTGTAGCAGCGTTTAAATCTGTCGCATTAGATTTAACCCACATACTGATTGCAAAGTTTTTTAAATTACTTGTAGTAGGTAAAGAAGCAGATAAATTTGCAGGTAGTTGAATACAATCAGTTGCGTTTGCACCTTGTGGTTGAGCAGCATTATTAATATGACCACTTACACCAAAGGTAACGTTGCCTAATACAGTTCCGTTAAAGTTTCCCCCTGTTTCACTTGCATCAGAATCCAAAGACCACAACGCAATACCACTTAAATCGCCAAATATATCTACAGTTTCAGTTGGGCAATCAACAGCACTAACAAACAATCTTTTATTAAAAGCCATATATTTTTATATTGTTAAATAATCTTAGGGTAAATCAAATAAAATAGCATCCCAAGTTGCAACTTTCTTTTTAGTAGATAATGCGTCTACTTCTGTTTCACGCTCTCCAACCTTTGTTCTTATACTTGCCCTTTCTGTATTTATTTCGTCAGGTATTGCAGTACCTAAATCTGCTTTTCTTGTAACGTACCAATCAGTTTTTGCAAGTTCATTATTTGCTAAATCCTTTACTGCTTGTTTTTTTATGTTTTTTAATTCAGTTAACGTTTCACTTATTGTTATATCACTTTTAGGATAAGTAAAATATTTATTTTTAGAATCCCATTTTATGTTGCCAAGTTTTTCTATTCTTGAATCGTAAGTTGGCTTTACAACGTTATAAAATCCTTCGGCTTCAAGCGTATCAATATTAGCGTTTCTGAAATTTAGTATTACTTTACCATTAGCCTTTTTGTATTCGCTTGGTAAGGTTTTGTATGTGGTAATGTTACCGTCTATTTGTTTTGCTTTCATCTAACTTGGTGTTGCATCAGAAACATAAGCTGCTACTGAATAATTAAAAACTGCATTTGCTGAATCGTCTACACATTCTATTTGTAACAAGTTTGTTGAACTACCATCGTAATCCACACCCCCTACTTTGTTGAAAGTTTCACTTGTACCAGCATCACTATCTAATGTAATAGTTTGGCTACCTGTTAAATTATAAATGCTTATTATTTGACCTGCTTTGTAGTTTGTAAAATCTAATTCTAAACCACTTGTTAATGAATTAGAAAACTTAAATACCGTACCTGCTGACCAATCCACCGCTACTGCTCCGCCTTGATCCGTTTTAGTTACTATTGCAGTATAACGGTTTTCTAACTTATCGTGTGTAACTGCATCGTTGTTAATTTTTGCAGTTGTAACTGCGGAACTTGCAATAGTTAAAGCTGCCCCACCTGTTACATCACCTGTGTGTGTAGCGTTTGGAGCATCGTTTGTAATTGTGAAGTTTGGGTAAGTACCGCTTGTACTAATACTTGTACCACCTGTAAGTGCTACGGTTTGATCAGGTGATGAATTTGTTACGGTTACTGCACCTGTAGCTTGATTAACGCTAATTCCTGTACCTGCTACAATAGAACCAACATCCCCTGCATCATCTGTATAAAGTTCTGTAAAGTTGTCATTGACCTTGTCAAAGGCACTACGCAGCTGATCACCTGTACCATCATTTGCAGTAGTTCCTATATTAATTGTCTGTTTAGCCATCGTTTAAAATTTAATATTCTGTTGCATCTGCTGTAAATGTTGTGTTATCTGTCGTTTCTTTATTTGTATCTGCGGTAAAAAAACTACCATCAGCATCAAAAGGATAAGTAGCCCCCCAACCATTTGTAGCATTTACTTCGCCAAAGTAACTTATAGGGTATATTATACCGAAACTCATATTATATCAATAACTTTTTTGTGTTTTTGTTATATGTATTTTTTTTAGGTAATTTTTCAACCTTTCAATATTATAACTTTTTGGTTTGTATGATTTTTTTATAGTACCCATCCTTCAAAAGATGCGTCCTTATCAGGGTAAACATCGTCATTAGTGTTAGTATAATATTTTGGAAATTTACTTGAGGCATTAAAAGACATATATTCAATAAACCTTTCAGTATAGTATTGTGCAATATTTCGTTCTTTTTCTATTAAAAAATCTATTTCGTTTTTATCTACGTTTTGTGCGTTTTCACTACTGTGTTTAAACACACCCTTATTAGCGATTGTATAAGCTGCAAAGGGTAAGTATTCAACCATTGCCCAATGTATCAGCATAGGCTTTATATAGGTTGTTACAAGTGCTAAATTATCATTAGCTAAAGTATTACCTTCTATGTGTCCTTGTAAATCTTCAAATAAGTCTGTACCTAAATAGTTTTGTATGTGTATGTCTTGGGCTATTTTTATAAATTGTATAAACTTGTCCGTGTCCACATTACCATTTACAGCAGTAAACTTTACTAAATCTTTTCGTGTTATGAATAATCCTTCTGCCATATCTTATTTATTTACAAAGCCTTTATTTGGCATATCTACAGGTCGTTTAGCAACCTTTTTGTCGTTTGTTTCTGGTTTAAAACCATCTTTTTTAGCTTGATTTACACTAACCTCTGCATTAGGGTTGCCTACGTCTGGTTTAATATCTTCTGATTTTGCTTTGTATGTTTTACGCATCCAAAAATGATGACAAGCACCTCCACCTTTATAAAACCAAATGTCGTAAGTATCAGCACCTTCTAAACCCCACCCAGCATTTACTGCTAATTTGCTCATTTGCATAATATCTTCTTTGCGATATATTTTTTTAGCAGCTACCATCTTCTTGCAAAACTCCCTACTATTAACTTGTGTTTTTAATGGTGCATATTGATAACGTACCCTAAACTGTATTCCTTTTTTATTTTTACCATCTTGTTCACTTCCTGCATTTGGTCTTGCACTACCTGTACTTGCTAATCCTATCATTTTATCTAACGCTTCTTCTTGGTCATAGTCTACTTCACGTTCATCTACTAATTCCCATTCGTCAAGGTTTTCATCTTCGCCAAACTCATCCAGCAAATAATACATCTTGTCATCGTCAAAGTCTTGTTTAGATAATTTATGTTTTTCACAAGGCATATACCAAGTTTTACCTTCATATTCGTGTGTATGAAAACCCTTGCAACCTAAATCTTTAGCTATTTCTTCAGCTTTTTCTTGTGTAGAATAACCTAACCTATCGTCTATTATTGCAATATCATCACTAACTACCTGTGAAGCCATTTTAACACCTGTTTCTTCTTCCCTTGCTTCGTCTGTGATGGCATTGTTAGTTTCTATAAATTCAAGCGGTTGTAGTGTCTTAAAATACAATTTAAGGCTAATACCATTTACCGCAAGTATATCGTCAATAGAATCAATTATTAAATTTTGGTAAGGTTTAATAGTTACGTTGTGAAACAATAAAGAAGCTGTGCGTATTTCGTCAGCATTATTACCTAAACCATTATTACCATCCCTAATACCTAAAAGCAAAGGGGAGGTAATTCTGTGTGCAACCATCAACTTGCCTGTACATTCGTTAGATAGGTATTCGTAATGCTGTGGGGCATCTGTTAAAGGTATGTCATCAATAGATGTTTTGCTTTCTGCATTGTTATTAAATGCTATAATTACTTTTTCGCCTCTTGCACCTGTCAGCTTGTTCATTACATCAGACTTAATCTGAAGTTGTTTATCCCTGTCAGGCACACCGTTATTAAAGTTGACTACTTTTGTACCGCTAAAGCCATTCTGTACATCGTTTATCAAGTAGTCGCTTATTTCACATTCAAGATCAGCGTAAGCTAATCCGCCTTGATAATCCACAGGGCAGTAATAATCGTACCCAGAAACGTACTTTTTGACAATTTTAATTTCTGGTTCTTTACCGTTGCCAAATCCAAAAGCTGCAATGCGTTTAGGCTTGTCGTTTGGTTTAATTTTTGACCAATCGTGGAAGTAATAGTACCCTTCTATTTCCCCATCTTCGTTACATCTTTCTGCACGTAGTGTTTGACGTGGAAAATGTTCTGCACGTTTTACTTGACCGTCTTGGTATAATACTTGGAAACTTGCTTCGCCTAATAGTTTTAAATCAAGTGCTATTTTTTGTAAACACTTGTCGTGAAATATAGACCTTAAAGCTGCGTATTCTTCTGTCTTGGTGCTGCTGTCTAAAGCATCTAAACCTTTACCATATATGTTCTGGCTAACTGCATTTATAATAGCGTTGTTTGTAGTTGAATTAGTAAACAGTTCAATTAAATAAGAATAGTAGTCGTTATCTTCACCGTAGTTTACCCAATCACGCTTTTTATCTTCTGTGATTTTAGGTTTATTATATGACGATAAATTTATTATGTGTAAGTTTTCCATTATGCAAATATAAAGTCGTTTGTTGTATCGTTAGATGTGTACTGACTATTGTTTACTGTGTAATCTGCTACTGTTTGGTTTGTGCAGAATATTTTATCTTTAAATACAACATCAGTTCCTGCTTTAATTGTAAGCATATAAAAGTTATCCTGTTTTAAGCCAAACGCTGCATTATACCTATTGTGATACAACACTTCTGATATAGCAGTTGTGTTTTGATTGTAAACCGTTGTGTTGGTTTGTTCGTTTACTATTGATACATTATAGGTCGTGCCTGTTGTAAAACTTCTTGGTATAAAATCAAGGTTTTGGGCTGATCCTGTTTCTTGTAGTATAATCATATATATACAATAAAAAAACCTAAATTTTGTTATTTATAAAGCAAAAAACCCCTGTATTTCTACAAGGGTTGTGAATTTAGTTCTTTTATATTGACTTGCCCTCTTTCTAATTTTTTTGTAAGAGATTTTAACTCTTAACCAAAGTGCCTACGCTATGCCCTTCATCATTGTCAGATTAGAAACCTACTGCCCAACGGGGATTCTTTACGCCTACTTGTTAATCTTTTTAGATTAAACGGGATTCTACTTTTAATGGTCTTAACACTAAAACGAGCTTTTAACTCTGTCGCCAATATTTTAAAGAACTTATTTTACACAAACATACTACAATATTTTTAATAAACAAATAATTAACAAAAAAAAGGGTAACATTTCTGCTACCCCTTCCAAAACCAAAATTAAAACAGATTAAGAATTTGTTCCTAAAGTAATTGTTACAGTTCCGTCTAATCCAGCGTAATCTGCTACACTAAATGGGAAGTCTATATCTTTAGTGTCAGAATCCATAAAGTTAGCAGGTGCAGTTTCTTGTGCGTTTAGCGTTAGTGTATATCCGCTTAAATCGGCCATTCCAGCTCCAGTAACGATGCTGCCGCCATTCACGTCTGCTCCGTGTTCTGTACCCATCATAAATACATTGCCATTGTAATCCTCAACAGCAACGTGTGGTCTGCCATAGGCAAGAAGTTTTAACTCTTTGTTATCTTCTTTGGTAAGTTTTTTAAGTGTTAGGTTTAGTGTTTGGTCAAAAAACGTTGTACCGTTTTCCCTTGAAGCATTAATAGTTTGTTCAAAACTACTATTGCCTTTTAGTTCGTATTTAAACGCTGTAAGCGATCCAGAATCCCCTGTTAAATTTGTTATTTCGTCATTAGTTAATGAAACCGTTCCTAATTTACCAAACGCAACAAAATAAACATTTTTTAGACCACCTACTACATCTTTACAGGGTTCTTTACGCCCAAGTGTTAAATCGCAAGCCATAAGTTATAGTATTAAAAAAGGGTAGGTAGGCACATTGGCTCACCCACCCTTTATGTTAGTTTATTTATTTATTAAGAATATAATACAATGTCAGAACCGATAGCGTGTTGAATACCAGCGGTAAATCTCATTACAACTCTTACGTTTTGACTACCGTCAATATCAGCCATATCAATGACTTTTACTTCTTGTTGGTCGTTCATCAAACCTGTTCCAAAGAATAGGTTGCTTTTTTCAGCAGCTACCATAGTATTTGCAGCAAGACCTGATGCTAATACAACGTTTATACCATCATAAGTCAAAGCACCTCCGTTAAACCATTGTGTACCTTGATCGTTAGTACCAGCAGCACCAATGTTTGAAGCAAAACCTCCTAATGCACGTACATAAGCACGATATACATTTGATGATACATATATAAACAAATCGTCAGCACCGTAAACAGCTTGTGGTATAGCATCAACTGTTAAACCCATTTTATCTATAACGTTTGCAGCAGTTACCGCAGCACCTGCACCTACATCAGTTACATCAGCGTCAGCAAGTAGTGTTGTTCTAAATCCGTCAAACTGTCCTTCTGTTGCGTTAGTACCACCCCAGATGTTGTTTTCCATTCTTTGTGCTACTTTAGCAGAAACGTGTGCAATTAAAAAGTCAGAAAAACTTGCAGGTAGATCAGAATAAGCTGAATACCCCATAGAAATTGCTTCCCAATCAGAAATAAAGTCTTTTTTACAAAGTTGTAAATTAACCTGAAATTCTTCTGGGGTTAAAATACGTTCTGTTAAGGTCAAAGTTGAACTTGAATCAAAGTCGCAGCTTCCATTTTTGACGATGTCATCAGAAGCTACTTTTTTCATCACTTCTTTAAATTTAATATTTGGCTTGATAGTGATTAAATCGTTAGCCAAAGTCGTACCACTTAATAGGGCAGCAGAAACATAAGTTCCTGCAAATTCACCAGCATAAGTAGTAGTAATTGAAGTTGTTGTTGCCATTTTTTTAAATATTTATTTTTTTAATAATTATGCTTCTGAAGCCCAGATACCTACACCACCTGTAACGTACCAAGCAGTTGCAGCTACAGCTTTAAGTGTAACAAAATCCCCTTTGTTAGCAGTCGCTTTTGTGTTTACCCAATCTTTGTTTACAGTACCACTTGCAACTGAATCAGCAGCAGCGTTAGCAATGCTTCCATTTACACCATCCGCAGCATTAGGCGAAAGTGTAATAATATTGTTTCCATCTGCACCTGTGTTTCTAAACGTAAACTCCATACCTATATTGTTTGAATCAATAAGAGGTAGGGTAATAGTTAGAGCATCAGTTGCAATGTTAAATTCTGCACCAGCTTGGTTAGCTTCTACAGCACCAGACGTTGTCAAAGTTTCTTGCTTTGATCTTGCCCTTAATACATCATTTGAAGTTGTAATTGTAGCCATTTTTTTAAACTATTTTTATTTATTATTATTAACTATTCTTTGTAGTACCCTATCCATTGTAGACATACCCCTTTTGTTTTTACTTAAAAGGTTTAGTTGTTTGTCAGCAACTGCTTCTGGGTTGTGTTTTACTTTTTCAGGTTCTTGCTCACTCATTTCTTCTTTAGATGAATAAACAACCTTTGTAGTAGTTTCTTCTGATTTTACAGAACTGCCTTCTTCAGACATTTCTTCCTTTTCAATCATTGCTTTAATTTCTTCAATCATTGATTTTACCTCTGCAAGTTCTTCTTTAGTAGCGTAAGCCATTTCTTCTTTTTCTTCTTCTTCGGCTTTTACTTCTTCAGACGCTTCTTCTTCAGCAGGTGCTTCTTCTTCAATTGCTGCACCTATAGATGCAATAATACCTTCTTCTTCAACGGTTAATATTTCACCATCTTCAAGGGTATATTCACCAATAGGTAGGGCTACCTTTTCTTCTTCGGTAACGATAAATACTTCGCTTCCTGCCTCAAAAGTTTCACTTTCAATAACAGCACCGCTTTCCAAAGTAGCTTGTGCTAATTCAATTTCTTGGGTTTCTTCAGATGCTTCCACGCCAACAAGTTCTTTTACTTTGTTTAACATATCTGTTGCTTTCATATATATATCAATAAATTAATATTCTTTTTGTTAGGTTTTTACAATAAAGATTTCATTTTAGAAATCATTATTTCTGTAGCATTAATTGGATTACCATTTAAAAAATCTTTTGCTTTCTTCAATTCTTTAATGTTTATAGCATCTACACCTAATTCTTTAGCTGCACTTTCTACATCATTTATTAAATCATTTACTTCTTTTAGATTTCTAATATGTTTTTCCGCTGCCTTAATACCTCTTTTACTACTTTCTTTAGCGTCTAAAAAACCATATACCATTTCTGCTTCATCTGACCTACTTTGTTGCACTAATGAAGAAAGCTGATTTACATTGGCTAACTCAACTTTGTTTTCGCTTAACTTGGTAAGTATCTTTTGTACGTCTGGTTTCATATCTTATTTAAATTCATTTTTAATATTATCGTATATATTTACAACCAAAGAATCATATATACTATCTAAAAAAGCAGGTTCATCAATCCCTAATTCTTTTGATTTTTTTGAAAACTGATTAGCTTTTGCTTTTGCCTCTATCACTAATTTATTATAGCGTTTATCAAGTTCTTTAGATTTGCTGTTTAATTTTGTTGCTTCTGTGCGTAATTTTATTTCTTCGTTTAAAGCACTATCTATTTCCTTTTGAAGTTTTCTTAATTCGTTAATTAAAGAAAGATCAACCTTTTGCGTAGAAAACTTTTGTAGTATTTTTTTTACTTGTGGTTTCATATTATTTAAAGTTTTTAACTTTTACAAGTTTATCTAAAGATTCTTCTATTGTTTTTATTCTTTTATTTGTTCTACTAATTTCATTTTTAGCATTATCTAATTCTTTGTTATTTGTTATGCCTAATTCTTTTAATGATTGTTGTAATTTTTTAGCAGTTTTTTCTAATTCAGGTAAACCCTTTTGTACAACACGATATTCTTTCATTATCTTGCCAATAAGCAAATCTGCACCAAAACCTATCGTTCTTATTGTATCATCTGTTCTTTGTCCTAAAAGAAATGTTTGTTTTTTAACATCATCAATAACCGCTAAATCAACCTTTTGCGTAGAAAACTTTTGTAGTATTTTTTGTACCTCTGGTTTCATATATATATAATAAATTATTTAACGTTTTGTTGTATTTTTAGTTTGCTGCCTCACAAGCGGCACAGTCATTATATGCTACTACAGAATTTACTTTATGTTCTGCGGAGGTTTTAACGTGTGTAACTGTATAACAACCGCTATGGTTTGTATTGCTAAAATTAAAGTAGTAAACACTATTTACCGTTAGTTCAACATCTTCTATATAAATTTCTTTATGTGAACTATGGCTACACTTTTGTAGCTTATAATAATAGGTTGTGTGTGGTTTAGTAATGTTACCTATGCCCTGTGCTTGTAAACTGCCATCGCAACATTCCCTTGAATATGTATTGTCTGGGCATAAACAGGCTCGTTTGTCAGTTGTAGGGCTTGAATATCTTCCTTTTCTATATTTCATTTTATTGGCACACAGTTAGGCACTCGTTTACCGTTTTTCATCTTAAACCCTATCATTTCATACCCATCATAACAAGGTGCTTTTAAATCTTCTTCTAATAAATCAAGTTCTTTTAGTTTAGAACCTGCCCATCTTAAACCTGCTTTACCACCCCATAGTAAATAAGATATAGTACCACAGGCTTTAGTATCGCCTTCGTCATAATATTCACCAGCCCTACTTAAATAGCTAAACATTCTTTTAATTGTTTCAACTGTTACAGCTTCTTTTTTGGCTAATTGTCTTGCTCTTACTTTGCCTACTTGGGTTGCACACTTATTATCTACCTTTTCGTTTAGTTCTATACCTTTTTTTGCATTGTTGCTTACTGCATCAGGATAATCTGCATAGCTTTCAAACTTTTGTCTGTTGTCAAATAAGTTTGTTAGTTGGTCTAATATGTGTTGTGCTTCTTCTTCTTCTATTTTGGCTAAATCGTCTTTTATTGTTTTGTCTTTTGGTCGTTCTAACTTGTCTGCAAAGTAACCTTCTATGCTAAACCCTTTTACTTTGTTTGTCTTGACGTAGTTTTCCCAAATGTCATCGTTTAAAACCTTCATAGATACCATCCAAGTACCTACAGGTACATCTAAACCGTAATGCCTTGTTTTATCTTGTTCACCTTCTACTATCCAGCTTTCTACAACTGACAATCCTGTTAATGGCACTTCGTGTTCTAATGTAGAATTATTTTGATTGCCATTTATAAAAAACAATTCACTTGCTTTACGAACAGTTTTACGTGAAAAGTAGATATAATATTCACTATCGCCACTCATTCTAAAAATAGGCTTGTTTGGTATTAGGGCTGCACCCATTAATATCCGCTTTTCTGTATCTACTTCTGCAAATTTTACAACGTGGTTTTTAAGTGCTATAAAATCTTCTTCAATAGCTGGTGATTCTACCACAGAAATGGCTTCTATGCCAATAGCATCTTCATCTTCGTCTATAAAAAGTTCTATTATATCCATATTATAACAATATTATATTTATTTTTTTGTTTTAAATTGATGCACCTTCTACAATGTTACGTTCTAATGATTGTGCAGTACTAACATCTGATGATACTACAAACGCTTTTATAGGTCTTTGTTCTTGACCGCTTATTGTTTGTGCTAATTGGTTTACAGGTGCTTCACCTACTACATTAAATGCAGGGGGTGCTGTTGCTGCTGGTGCAGAACCACCTCCGCCACCTCCGAATGATGCAACAGATGATTTAGCTGCACCTGCTGCCGAACTTACTGCCGCAATAATACCTGCTGCTTGTGCTGCAAATGCTATTAATAATGGTACGTTTTGTGGAAACCCAACTTTTGCAGTTGATGCTGTACCTTTTGCAACATCTACACTCGCTTCTGCTGTACGCATTGTAATTCTTGCAAGTGTTGCTTTAGCTTCTGCAATTTTTTCTTTTACAAGCATTGCCTGTTTAGCTATAAATATAGCCTTACCTATTTTTGATTCTTCACCTGCAACTGACCTAACAGTATCAAGGTTGTTAAGCATTTGTTCTTTTTCTTTTTGTTTTAATTCAGCTAATTTTTCTTTACGTTCTATTTCTTCTTCCTCTGATTCTTTTAATAAATCAGCCTTTTCCCTTTCTAAAGAATTTATATTTATTAATTGTTCACTTCTAAAGCCTTCTATCTGTGCAAGAACTGCTGCCTTTTCATTTTGTGCTTCAAGTAATGCTATTTCATTTTCTTGGTTTGCATTTTTGTCAAACTGTGCTTGTGCAGCTTTTATTTGTAAATCAACATTAGCTAACATTAATTTTTCTTGTTCTTCTAATACCTCACCAAGTTTGTTGTTTGCAGCAATACGTTCTTCAATAGTTTTAGCTTCGTCATCCCTTATTTGTCGTTGTTGCTCGGCTTGTCTGTCATATTTTTCTATTAACCCTTGATTTATTACTGACGCTAATTCTGCTTGTTTGTTAAGTTCAACAGTATCTTTTGCAGCCTTAACTGTACTTTTAGCGTAATCAGTAATACCCTTTACAAGGTTAGGTAGTATTTCTGTAGCTTTATCAAAACTATCATTTACACCTGTCAAAACATCTAAACTTTCTTTTCCTGCTTGTTTAACAGAATCTAATGCACCAGCAAAATCACCTTCAAATACTTTTTTAACAGCAGTAGCTAAAAAACCAAGTGTATCTAAAAGGCTGTTAAAGCGTTCTGTGATGTTGTTTTTAATTGCAATGCCGAAATCTACTATGGCTTGTTTAGGATCGCTAAAAATACCCTTAAAATAATCTATAACAGTACCTATGTTTCTGTCAAGAAAATTAAAAAAGTCATTAAATGCCAAACTTAATGCTTCAAAGGTTGTACTAAACGCATCTGTTACCTTTTGGTTTTCATTAAATACTTCTGTTAGTTTGGCAAATGCAGCAATAGCTAAACCAATACCAGCAGCTTTTAATGCGTTACCAATAGACGATACACCTTTAGCAGTTTTTTCTGATGCTTTTTCTACACCTTTTAAACCTTTTTCTGTTTGCTTGTTGCCTTTACTAACCTCATCATTTAACCTGTTAATTTCTTTTTTTAAATCTTCAAGTTCTGATACTGCTTTGTCAGTTTTTGCTTCAAGTTCTACCGTTACTTTTTTTGCTGCCATAATTCCTGTCTAAATATATTATATGCTTCACGTACAGATTCAGGGTATTTGTTTTTCCCTAAAGCTATTGATGTGTATTCGCCTGTTTGCTTTTCTTGTTTTGCTATTTCTAAAAGGTTAATAATATTTTGTATCATTAGTAAAATAATTTTGGTTCTGTTACAACTCCGTTTATTACGTGTGCAGATACACCTGTAGAACCATTAGGGCTACCATCTAAATTATACCCCCAATAGGCATAGAATCCATCGTCTGCTTTTGCTAATGTACTTGCTGCTGCGTTGTATCTTATTTCTAAAAGTTTATAAACACTAAAACCTTCCCTAAAAGGAAATACATAGTCTGTAGTTGCTGTTCTGTTGTTATGGAAGAGTCTATCACCTGTAACCTTTGGTACATAAGTTGGTTTTATAATATCTAAAAAAGAAACCTGTCTTTTTGCTTCAGTTTCTGCTGTTGTTCTTGATATAGCAGAATAACCCCTATCTGTTCCTGTGCGTTTATTTAGTTCATTTTGTTCTGCTTGAAATTGATTACTTGTACCACGTATTCCTGTATTATATTGATTTATACCTGTTTGTGCAAACGTAGCAGATTGACCGTCTATAACAATAGGTACAATTTTAGAATAAAAATGCTGTGATAATACTGAACCTGTAACAGCATCATTTCCAAAACCTGTGATATTTTCAAGGTCTATAAGTGTTCCGTCATAATGCATTATTCTAACGGTTTTTCTTTGTGTTACATTGTCTGTAATTTTGTATCTTCTTGAATCTGCTGTCTGTGTGTAGCTGTAACTAACCGTTGTTTCTTGGAAAAATACAGGACTTATAGCATCTGCAAAAGCAAAACTTGTATTAGTGTTTGTTCTTGCATAGAATCTGTAAAATATTTGTGCGTTACTTAACCCTGTAACTTGATAGTTTACCTGTGGAGGTAATGTAAATCTATTATGTACAGTTGTTGGGTATGAAATATTAGTTACACTACCGTTTGCTTTTAATGTGTCTATGTCAGTAGAACTTAAATCTGATTCTGTTGTAGAATAAAAGAAACCATATTCGTCTATTTGTTTTGTTGTACCAATCTTACCTAATGTAGTTATATTAAATGCCATATAAATCGCACTTGATGTAGCTGTAGTTGGTGTAACATATTGTATAATAGGTGCAGTAACTTCTAACGGTACGTTTTCTTCTACTAAATTAGGTCTATTTGGTAGTGATGTATCTTCTGGCACTACATCTGTAGTTGATTTACTTACTAAACCATCATTACGTGCTGACTTATCTACTGTTACCGTACCATCATCTACAGAATATATATTACTGTCAGCAGTTAAATCTAAAATACCTGTTTCAATAAAACGTGCTGGTATTATTTGTTCTTTATCTGTTGTTATGTTTATTAGTTCAATATCACTTAACAAGGTTTCAAAATTTGTAACTACTTTGTTAATCTTGTAAACCTCATTAAATACTATAAGCCTATCAGCTAAAGAATATTTCTGCAACATACTAATAGGCAAATAAGCCTTTAGTTTTGTAAGTCTACGTTTAATGTCAAATATTTCTTCTATATAAGTGTTGTAAAACTTTTTAAATAAGGTATCGTTAAAAGATATGCTTGGTGTGTATTCGTTTACTTCTGCGTTAAAGTTTATATTCTGACCTACAGTAACACCACTAACTTGACCAAATAAATTCATAGAATTAGATGGCACAAAATATGTAGGCTTCAACGTTAAACTACCAGCAAGATTTACAATACTTAAATTTGTACCACCTGCTAACACAGGATAAAACAATAATGGTTGACCTACAAAAGAACTTTGATTGTCATCAACTGACCAACCCCATTGAATAAATGTGTTGTTGTTATTGTTTGCATCTACAAGCCTTTCATATTTAAAATGCTCAAAAGGTATTTCTATATCATATACTTCACCTGATACTTTATCTGTTGGGCTTTGTTGGTGATCCCTTGCATCGTATTTTAGGTTACCCCACTTTTTACGGTATTGTGAAAAATGGTTACTTGCTAAAAAACTATCTGTGCCTTCGTATTCAAAGTTAATTTGTTTGTAAGGTAATACAGAATTTACAATGCTTGTTTCTTTATCTACATATTGTGTAATATCCCAAGTTGTTGTACTACTTGCGTAGTAGTTATCTAATGTAGATATAATTACATTTTTATCCCTGTCTATAAATGCTGTTAGGTTAAACATTTTAAACAACCCTGTCAAAAAGTCTATTACTTTCATTTCAGGCATATAATCTATAGCTTGTACTTCTATACCTGAACCAAAACTTAACACAGATTGAAACTTCATAAACTGCTCACGTGCTACTGATCTATTCCAATACCCCTTTACGTCAAGGGTAAAATTAGAAGCACCTGATGATTCTATTTCAAATGTATATGTACCGTTAGGTACAAACTCGTTCATTAATGTAATAAGTGTTGTACCAGATTTGTCTTTAAACTCCCTGTACAATTCACCGTTTTTATACATCAACACAGTAAAGGTTACATTAGCAGATGAGGTTACGTCAAGGTGTATTTTTCTTGTACGTTTGCGTGAATTTCTATCTGCACTTGGTGAAGGTATTACAAATGAATTATTGCGTAAACGCATTGTCATTGTAGATTTACCACCTTGTATATCTGTTAATTGAAAATTTGTAAACTGCTGCTTTTGTGTATTGTCGGCAAATAATGATCCTGCCTTATTATGCAGCCACATATATAGATTATAAAAATGTGGGTTGTTTGTAGAAAAAAATGTATCAAGGAAAGTGAAACCACTTGGTTTAAAGTACCTATCTTCAATAGCTTTTACAATAGCATAAACCCTTAAAGCTGGTTTTAGTTGTGATAATTCTACACCCTTTGTATTCCCTGCTGCGTAGTGAACATTTGCAAGTTCCTCTGTGTTTGCTGTAGTGCTTCCTGAATCATAGATTAACCTTTGTGTGTGCGTTATTAACGGAAACAATAAGGCATCAAAATAAGTTGTTTCACCTATTTGTATATCTAACCCTGATGACATATAATCTAATATGTTTGTGTCAGAATATGTAAATTTAAAATCAGCAAGTAAAGGCAAATCACCAAGAAGTGCATCGCCTATTAAATCTTTAAGGTTTACCGTTTGACCGTAAAAGGTTAGCTTGTATGTGTGTGGTTTATTTAGTTTTAATGTACAGCCTTCAAGTTTAATTTTACCCTTACGAAAAAATGCATAGTTTAAAAATATTTCAGCGTCTTGTTTTTCCCTTGCATCAAACGCTTGACCTTTGGAAATATTAAAATTATAAAAATGCTTAAATAGTTTGTTGTTAGTTTTACTTGCTGGTACACTAAAGGTTTGGCTAAACTCTAAAAATATCTTTGAAATATCTTTTACGTCTTGTATAGATTGTGAAAGGGTTATACTTTCATCCTTAAACAATTCTACTTCTTGTCCTTCTATGTAAAGCTGTAATGCTATCATCTAACGTTGTTCATTTTATTAAATGCAAAGTCAAAGTCTATTGTGTAATTTATTAGTTTGTCATTTAATGAACTTTTAACTGTAAAGTCTTTTGATGTTGGTATAATTGGTAGGGTTTTGTTTTCGTAACGTATCCAAACGTTTTCTGCTAAAAACAATTCTTCTACAACCTCAACCATATTTTCAACAACAAACCCTGTGTTTAGTTTTAAAGAACTAACTGCATTTATGTTATACCTTGTTTGCTGTCCGCTATAAGTGTTATATGTAACAGAACTATTTTGTATAGTATTGCTTTTGTATTTTTCATCTGTTACGTTAAAGGTTTCTACTGTCTTTTTAAAGAAGTAAAAATCTTGGTAAGCACCAAAACGATTTATAAAGGTAACCTTGTAAGGTGTAAACTTTGGCTCACATACGTTGTTTACAGTAATTGTTTTTTTAAGCGTTGTATCGTCTGTAGCATATACTTTAATCTGTGATGTGTTAGCTGGTACTGTAACGTATTGTATTTTTTGGTTACTGTTTCCGCTATCTGTTATTTGTGTAGTTGTGCTATCTATTATAACCTTGCCTACTGTAGCTGAATACAATGGTAACTTACCTGCTGTACCTTCTGGCAAGTATATGTTTGTGTTGCTAATTAAATCAAATGCATCTGTAAGCTGTGGGTTGATTTCATCTTGAAAATATCCGTAACCATCAAAGGCTAAATATGTGTCTGTTAATGGGCTTCCATAGGTAAACACTTGGTCTGTATCGTCAGATAGTGTTGCTACTGTTGTAACCCATATTGTTCTTGATAAATAATCATCGTTAAAAGTAATGTCTATATAATCCCTGACTAATTCAGCTATTTCAAACAACACTTTAGTTTGACCTGTAATGATTTCTTTTTGCAATTCATATACTAAATTAGAATCTGAATAACTACCAGAAGTACCTGAATAAACGTATATTTTTAAATCTACTGTTTTTAAGTCTGCCATAATATTTATAATTGTCTACCGTTACCATCTTCACCACCTGCACAATTCCATCTGTAGTTTTCAGTAATTACACCGTTTTGACTTATTCGCCATATGAAAAAATCACCTGAATCTGGACTTATAGGTGATCTATTAATAAATGTATCTACTACATAATAATAACCACCTCCGTTAAACAACCTTGTAGCGTTACCACTTGCGTCAGTAGCAGCTACTGTGTGGTTTGTAGCAGTTGTAATATTTGTAGCAGTTGATTTTACTTGTGTAGTTCTTTGTAAACTTGCCCCTGATTGACAAAAGTCTGCTACATCACTTCCATAATAATCTGTAGCTATATAATAACTAACAGTTCCCAAGTCTGCAAGAGGTGCTGGTTGTAGTAGTGTTTTTGTACAATTTAATGTTCCACCTGCACTTGCAAACCCAGAAGGTATAGTAATATTAAACGTTACACTTCTTGATGTATCAATTGTAATATTATTAGAGAAACTTGATGGTGTAAAACTTGCAATAGTTCCCTTTTCAGATGTACCTATTTTTATACTGCCTGTGTCATATATTGCTTGACCACTTAAATTAGCATCATCACAGGTAAAAGCAGGGGCAGTTGTACCAGCTTGGCTAAATGTTTTGCTACATTCTATAGATGATCCTGCGTTACTATAACCATTTGGTGCTGTAATTAAAAAAAACAATGTTACGTTTTGTGCAGAACTGCTTGAATTTGCTGCTACAGATGTTATAGCAGAACCTCCTGATGTTGCACGTATTTCTGTAATATTACCTATAAGATTAGGGTTTGTTATTACCCCTGCCTGTGTTATATTTCCGCCTTGTAAACCAGCAGCAGCACAATCAAACGCAGCAGATACAGTTACGGTAACTTGTATAGCCTGTACAGCAGTACAAGTATTTGCATCGTTGTCAAAAGCTCTAACATAAACTGTATTTACACCTCCTACATTTAAAGAAGTAAGTGTTAGTGTTGAACCTGTAATGCTCATTTGTACAAAACTTGGGTGATAGTTTACAGGTGTATAACCTGCAATAGCAGATGAACCTTGTGTAAAGTAAGAAGCTAAATTAATTGGTGAAGTTGTATTACCACCTGATGATATGCTTTGGTTTGGTATTGAACTGTTTGTAGTTGGTCCACCTGAACAACTTGGTGTAGCACCACTTGTAACCTTTGCAGGTTGTATTGCTTGTAATGAACAATCTAATGTTGCTAATGCTGAATTGCTAAAATCTGAAGGTATGTTTATTTTAAATACTACAGTTCGTGTTGTAGCTGTACTTACTGTTGCATACTTGCCATTGCTAAAACCAGAATCACTACTTGTAAAAGAACTAATTGATCCAAAAGAAAGTGTAGGTTCTTTAATTACACCTTCTTGGTCTACTTCAAAACCTATAGCATTTGCTATTGCACAAGTAAATTCTGGTGTAGGTGCAGTAGGTGTTGTATATGATAGGTAGAATGGACTACGTGCGTTTATTTTACTCATTGTGTAAATTGTATTAAATCGTCTATGTCAAGTGCAAACTTGTCTACAAGTGCGTTAGGTAGTTTGTCAAAG
>Ga0209535_1000336_pt1 | contig 32820 bp, 23 predicted proteins | sample LinPmetageLP28_FD_184041 | JGI IMG/M metagenome (GOLD analysis project Ga0209535, IMG submission 184041) | Marine viral communities from the Pacific Ocean - LP-28 (SPAdes) (version 2) | ecosystem: Environmental > Aquatic > Marine > Oceanic | place: Pacific Ocean | collected 2009-08-22
AAATGTCTTAGACATTGCTTCGAGTTTTGCAAGAAGATCTTTCTCCTTTTTTAACTCTTCTATACTGTCAAAACCAATCTTTTTGATCAATTCATCAACAGCTTCTTTTGTTACTTTTGCTGACTCAGTGATCGGTTGATCTTTTGCGGTCATTGCAGAAAACTTTTTGATTGACTTCATTTTAGTTATTTTATTTTTTTTATATATCCATGTCTTAGTGAAAAGATATTCTATATTAGAATCTTATGTTCTGAACTTCGAATGGAAACTTTTCTTCTTTATATATTGTTCGCCTAGCAATACCGTGGCGGTAGATATAATTAACCCAATCATGGTCTTCGGCCTTATATCTAAAATCATCTATAAAATCATAGATTTTTACAACATCTTTTAATGCATGCTTTCTTAATCCCCTACCAATACTTTGTCTGATAATTACTTCAGATTTAAAACTTTCGGTAAAAAAGATATTATGTATATTTTTAATTGAAATACCTGTAGAGAAAGTACCATAAGATGCTACAATAATAACATCATCATTCTTTTCCATTCGGCTTTTAAACTCTTCTCTTATATCTACGTTAACAGAGCCGTCTACATAGTAAACCTTCTTGTCTGTTATATGCCTTAATTTATTATATAGCTTTTCACCGTATGCTATCTTATGAAATAGCACTAGTGAATTGGATGTTGACTTTTTAATTACTTGGCAAACAAAATCTAGTCTCTTCTCACTTTGATTTATAAAATTTTGTTCTAATCCAAATAATCTTTGTCTATCTTGTGGATTTTTAGATAGAAAAGAAAATGATTCTTTTTGTTCAGGTGTTGCATAATCCATATGAAGTTGTATAACCTTACAGCTTGCAATAAAACCTTCTTGTTGTAATTGGTTGGCTTTAACTTGAGTAACTAACGGTCCCATAGCAGACATTAAGCTTAACCTATTAACGGTTCCTTTTTTAGGAATAGTTCCACTTAAGCCAAATCGGAAATCACAATGCCAACATTTATCCATTATCTTTTGAATAGAGTTAGCTTTTGCTTTATGTGTTTCATCTACAAATACAGCATCAAATTGACTAAAATATTCTTCATCCTTTTTAACTAGAGATTGGTAAGTACCAATAACTAGATTAGAACTCTTTCTTATTTTTACACCAGCATATATTTGCTGGGTCTTTAGTGGGACACCTACTTTATTATATTCATCAAAATCACCAGTAGCCTGTAAAACTAAATTTACATTAGGAACAATCATTAATATCTTTTTCTTATTCAATTTATCCATAAGATAAGCAACTACCATGAATGATATTAATGTTTTACCAGCAGATGTTGCTAATTCTGCTAAACACCTTCTATATTTTAAAATTTTAAACGCTGCATCTATTTGATATTCCCTAGGTTTAAAATCTGGTTGTTTTTTAAATATTTCTGTAACCCATTCCCTAAACTTATCTTCTTTAATTTCGGTATCAAAAATATTAGTTATATTATTTAGGGTAACGTGAAAATCATAATCTTTACATATATCTAATATTTCTTTCCATAAACCTGCAGGTATTTTATTTCTTTTTACAAATGATACATTACCATCCCATACTTTCTTTTTAACCAAAGGGTGAAATCTCCATCCTTCAATTTTTTTAGTCAAGCTACTCTTTAGCTGCTCATACTCTAATTCAGTACATGCATCTATAACTAAAAACTTTTTATTTTCAGATAGTGATAATTCCATTAATATTCTTTATCGTCTAGGTTAATTCTATTTCTTATTGCAAATGCTAGATTATCACAAGTCTTAATGCATTCTTGGTAGTAATCCATATGAGATTGTAGCATTTCCATCTGCGTCCTTAAATGAGATAAGTCTGCCTTTATAAAAGCAACCTTTTCTCCACTTGTTAATTTAACATCATAATCAATTGAATATTCTCTGTACTTAATTTTATAGTACCTATCATATGAAGCTTGCCTTTTATGTTTGGTTGTTTTAAAATCAGTAATTTTATCTAATAGTATTTGTCTATAAGATAACATATTTACTTGGCACTCGGATAAATTTCTAACTTCTTTTAATAAACTAATTAAATGAGTTATCTTTCCTTTCCAATCATCCCTATCTTTAGCTAATCTAGTTGCCAATTCTTCATTAGCGTCACCAGTAGCAGAATCATTATATTCCATTAAAATATACCTTTATCATTATTAATCTTTTTAAAGCCCTTTACTTTAGGCTGAAACTTCTTTTTCGGTGCTGGTATAGAAAAATTAGTTTTTACTTGATTTAACTCTGATTTACTAAAAGTAGCAAAAAACTTAAGTCTTTTTTTACTTGTTTCTAAATCATCATAAAAATCATTTACTTCTTCACTCACAAAATTATTATAATTTTTTAAACTCATTATATAAAAATAATATCTAATGAATCTGTTGTAAAATATTTATCTAAGTCGCTTAAGCACCCAGATCTATTACTGTATTCCCATTTCACTAAATCATTTAAATCTTTAACTTTTCTTGCAGGAATATTAAATTCTTTTAAAAACTTATCCCACATAAATACCGATTGCCCACCTTTTAATTTATCAATCATTCTAGATTTGCCTTCTAAATCATTATCAAAGAAATACCGAGCTGTAGGTATTTCATTAAATTCTATTATTTGTTTTTTAACCCCAGTTAATCCAATAGAATTATTCATAAACATTGCATCAATAGGACCTTCAAATATAGAGAAGTCTCTGGCCATATCAACAGTTAAGATGCCAAATAACATTGAGATTTTATTTAAGTTATCTAATTCTTCTTCGGTTACATCTAATTTTATTTTTAACCTATCATAGATTCTTTCTATATTCCATGTTTTATATTTAGGACCGCCACCACCTCCTAAGTCTCTGGTTTGAAATCCTAGTATTTTGCCATCAGGTGTTAAATTAAAAACATACAGTTCTCTACGCCTTGGATCAAAACCGAATCTTTCAGTTTTATGATGGAGTAACCTACTCTTTAAATAAGGATATGCTTGGTAAGTTAAAGTATTAATTGGATAAACATTAAAACCCAAAGCTATTTCATCAAAAGTTAATGCTAACTGTTTTGCTTTATCAAATAGATAAAAATCTAAATTTTCACCTAATGAAAAATGTTTGCGATTTTCTTTAATATAATTAATTACATCAATTCTATCATCACCTTCAAAGTTTTGATTATGTTCAGCTAAGAAAACATCTAATGATGCATGTGCTGAGCAATTATAACAATGAAAGTATAAATCATTCCAATATAGATTACCTCTTTTCTTCCTAACGTTATCATGCGAATCTCCACAGTAAGGACAAGCAAAATTTAACCTGCCTTTACTCTCCAGCATTCTTCTTTTTTCTGGATGGGTATGATTAGTATGAAGAACTCGGACCACCTTATCAATGATCCGAGCTTTCATTTCAGAAGATATTATTACTTCTTCTGCCATACTTATTAAAGATCTAAACCATTAATGAAATCATCAAAGTCATCAGCCTTTTCACCAGCCTTTGCAGGTTCAGCTTTAGGAGTTTCCTTTGTTTCAGTTGTTGCTTTAGTTGCAGCAGCCTCAGTTACTTTTGGAGTAGAAGGTGCTGGTTTTGATCTTGTGATATTTTGGATTGAATCACCTGGAGATGTAAATTGAGATAATACATTCATTACCTTTCCTCTTACTACATCATCCCAGGCCTTATAACCCCAGCTTGATAAATCAGGAGCATCCTTTAATAAATCTAAAATTAATTTACGGCTTGCATCATCATTAGATACTGCTTCACCTTCAATTGTCATTGGAGATTTATTTCCGTGGAATTTACTTGAGTCATAATTAGGGAACCCTGCTTTTTTAGAAATTACTAATTCAAAGTTCTTTCCTTCAAATGGATCAAATACTTGAGTAGGTTCATCAAATTGTGGATTTAACTCCTCATCAATTTTGGTTTTGATTTTATAACCAAACTTCATGATTTTAACTTGCCCTTCAAGATCTCTGTTTTGTGGATCCTTTACGATTTGTACTAATGCATAGAATACTTCTCTACGCTTTAAACCTTCCGACATCTTTTTGTCTACTGCAGATTCAGAGTTTCTTAGTTTAAAGAACATATCCTGTACTGGACATTTTTCTCCAACTGTTGATGGGGAATCAGCATAAAAGCCGTTTCCTTCTCTGTCTTCTAGCCAGTAAACATACTTGCGTTCGAATGGTTTTCTTGGGTTTTTGGCATTAGGTAGAAACCTAATTAAAGAACGGTAAGTTCCGTCCTGTCCTTGATCTGGTTTAGGTGAATAAAGATCACTACCTGCGGTAGATGGTCTTTCACCAGTGTCTAAATCTTTTACACTTACGTTAAAAATGTCGAATTCATTTGCCATGTTAATTGCCTTTTTTTTGTTATTAATTTATTATTATTTAAATGATAACAAAGCTCTATGCCTAAACTACTTATTTTAATTGCCTATTTATTTTGCCTTGTTATCGCCAGTTTAAAAAGTACCAATACTTTATTGATTCCTTTGTTTATTATATATCCCCTAAGTAAGTTTGTTTCAGACTATTTGTACATTTTTATCTATTATTGCAGTTATATCACGTTCTCTTAAACTTAATATAGTTTCTTCTTTATATTTAATTTCTGTACCTGCCAAATCATGAAAAAGAACCTTTACTCCTATTTGAAAATCTGTATCCTCGACACCTTCACCTATTCCGACGATTGTACCAGAATATGGTGGGGCAAACATACCTTTCTTTTCCATTAAAATTATACTGCCTTTTCTTTTAGATTGTTCATCTTTTTTTAAAAATATTCTATTTCCTAAAGGTTTTATCATTTTATTTTAATTTTTTTTATGTAAAGCTGAAACAAAGTTAACATGTTGCAATATAATTTTTAACTATTCAGAGAAAGAAAAGTATCTAATTGTTAGCCTTTAGGGCTTTAAGAATAAAGTAGGCATCAACTATGTCATCAATGGGTTTAGGAATTTTAATGCTGAAGTCTTTTCCTTGACACCATTTCCACAATTTTGTAGTTCTTAAGTTCTTATCATTAAGGACATCATCTTGGAATGCTTTAGCCATATAATGTTTATTGGCATTTCCTTTCCCAGCTAACTTCTTTACATGAGATGGTTGAAAGACAGATAAATTTTCAATAGAGTACTTATCTATTAGTTCCTTTCTTAGAAATGTATTGTATTGAATTATATCTATAAATGAATTACCTTTAGAGCCATATGAAAATCCTTCTAATGCAACAGAAACTTCATCACCTTCAAATAGTGTAGAAAATATATTAACCATAAGAGAACTTATATTTGCAGCATCCTGTAGTTTTTGTCTCTCTCTAGGTAAAAACTCTTTACTAGTTACATCTCTATTATAAGGAAATCCTAACAATGCAGAATCATCCATTAATTCTTTATGTATACTGAATGCTTTAGGTATTTTTCTACCTTCTTCATCCCATATACGATTTCCGTAATTAAAAAAAGTTATAAAGTGATATTTGCCATTATCTGTTTCGATACAGGCACCTGGGCTATTTAATGAAAAGTCAATTCCTATATGAATCATTATAGTTATATTCTCTTGCCGATAACTGCACCTAAGGCAGCACCTACAAGACGTGAGGTTAATAAATCATAAAGAACACCTTTAGTAACACCTAATACTTTGGCTACTGCTTTACCTATAGTTTTCCCCAAAGCAAAACCAGTTAATCCACCAAATATACTTCCTAGTAAACCTTCATTAATTATTTCTTCGACGCAGTCTTCTAAATTCTTACCTTCCTTCTGAGCTTCAAGAATTCTTTCTACTGCAAAATCTATTGCAGCATCTTGTTCTTCAGTTAGTTCATGAGATTCATTTAATATACTTTGTATATCAATTAGTGAAGTTTCATTTTCAGTAAGATAATCTTTAAAGGTTTTCATTTCAGTTCTTTATTTGTTTATATATTAGGCTATGTTAACTACAACATCTAAGACATTATAACTAAATTCAATATCAAAAGTTTGAAATTCAATAGTGTTACTAGAAAAATTTAAATCCAATGCACCTATATTTGAAATAAACATATCTTTTAATTGTATAGTAACAAAAACAGTACCATCTGCATCTAACATTTGTACACCTACACCTTCTGGTAAATATGGGTGTTTACCACTTAACTTATAATAATAGTCAAACATTTCTACGGCCATCCAATAATTAACATACCCGTCAAATGCTTGCATGGTAACAGTTAGTGATTTATCAAATAATTGTTGCTTAGGTAGGCTAGATCTAAATGCTCTCTGGTTTCCTGGGTAATCTACCTGGGTTACTGGATCAAAAGATGGTCCTGGTAAATTTAATGATTGTATTCCATAATTCCAATAATCAATAGGTTCTTTAATTAACCCACCTGGGATTCTATTAAGAAACGGTTTATATTTTTTAATAATTGGATCAGGTATAAAATTTCTAGGAAAGTCAAACTTAAACTGATTATTTCTTGCGCTTAATATCATAATTTATATTCTTTTAATAAAATCTACCAAATCTACCACGCCCACCAAAGAAACCTTTAAATCTATCAAATCTAGAATTAGCTTCATCAACTACTTTTGTAGTAATAGGAGTTTTACCTACTGTAAAGTTCTGTAAATTCTTAGCAGCATTTTTATAAAACTCAACCTTCTTAGATTTTGTTAATGCCGTTATTAAAGACTGTTTAAGAGCCTTCACCTGTTGCCTCCTTTGCATTTGTAATTCTGCATATTTTTGTGCTTCCTTGGCTCTTTGATTAAGTGCTGCTATTCTTGTAGATTTTAAATCTTTAGTTAATTCAGCTAATTCATCTGTTAGTTCATTATTATTATTTTGCAGTCTTATAATAGTAGCTTCATCTTCTTGGGCTGAAGTTATTAATTCTGCATTGTCTTGTGTAAGTTCATCGATCTGCGTTTGTAATCTTCCTAATAAAATACTATACTCTGTTCTTGCTTCTTCAATTTGTCTTGTAAGCGTAATTCTATTTGCATCATCTACAGCTAACCAAACACCTTGATACAATACAGTTTCATCTGAAGTAGAACCATCTGTAGGATCTACCATTTTACTAGAAATATAAAAATTATTATTATCTAATGCTAATATTTTTTTACTATCAGACCTAGTAATTCTAAATAATATTTGACCTTGTGCTAAATCTATTTCGTCTACTTGTGTATGATTTAAGATATCAATTTCATCAGTAGAACCGATAAAGTTTAAATATAGATCACCAACATTACTTAAGTCAATTGGAGTATCTTCATTATCAATTTCATCGTATATTGTAAAAAGATAATAATCATCAAATAAAGATATTCTAATCATCCCATCTCCTTGTGGCAATGGTTCTTCATTTACAGATAAATTAACAAATCTTTGGTAAAATTCCTTTTCTGTTTTTGTCAAAGATATATTAGTTCTTACACCACTCACAACCTGAGGAGTGCTTGCTTTCTTTTGAATTTCTTCTGCTTCCGATAATCTATTTTTCTGTGCGGCCATTAGTTTGTGTTATTGTTTGTATTTTAACTGGAGAAATCGCAGCTTTTACTTTTATTCTATCCCTAAATGTAGTTACATATGATGTTTTTACTACAAGTTTTTCTACTATTTGTTCTGTGGTATCTGCAGTTGGAACGGCACTATTGCTTAATCCACTACCAGTTCCAATTACTATTTGTTTTCCTGTGTCATTATTAATTCGATTATAAACATTAGCAACTGTTGGTACTACACCTAAATTAATTTGCACCATTTGAGGCCCGTATTTTTGAGTTTCAAATGAAGTTAGTTTAGCATTTTTAATAATTTGTGTAGCATCAGCTTTATTATATAATCTTAATACATAATTAATAGAAAAAGAAACTGCACTGTTCGCATTTTTTATAATTGGTCTAAATAAAACAGGTTCATCAAATAAATTGTCTTGAGATATTACCTGAAAGCTCGTTTGAGTAAACACCTGTCCAACTTGTTCTGTAACACTTATTTCATGGAATACTACATAATTACCACCTGAAGAATTTAACTGTGCAATAAAATTACTAAATGTAGATCCTGCAACTTGTCCAGATAATTCAAAATAATCACCGTTATCTGATTGTTTTACTTCAGCATATAAATTATCATAGATATCCCTGCTTAATATAGAAACAGAATTAATTTCTTGCATATTATAAAAGCTGTATGCATTTTCAACAATAGTTTCATAAATACCCGTTGCCTTTAATGTAATAGCAGGGGTTCCTAAAAAGCCTTGGCCTTCAGTAATCTTATAAGCTATACCATTAGGATCAGCTGCATTAAATAAATTATTCATAAAGTACAAAGAAGGTACTCTCCATTCAATATAAGTTGCATATAATTTATCTGCAATTAATAAAGGATCAGGGTTAAATGTTGGTGTATCATTTTTTAAGAAATTAATAGACGAAAGATTTAACATCACGCCGTCTCTCCTAGGGGCTAATGATTCAAACACAATACCGTCAAATTCTTCAAAACTAAAACCAGCAATAAAATGAATTTTTATCTTGTCATAAGCAACATCTAATTCTGGGCTAAATGTTTGTAAAAGATTAGCAGAATCAGTTAGTGCTGGGCTAAAGTCGTTATAAGGAACTCCTATATCTGTATCTAAAGAAACATATTGTGTTTTAGTTGTATTATTAGATACTGCAGAGATATCCCTATAATTACCCATAACAGCAGAAACTGTATCGGTATTAAAGAAATAAGTTCCTTTAGTATTAGTATCCCGCATGAGCTCAACTGGATAAGTAGCAGTATTATATGTAGTTGGCGTTGCCTGACTAGTATATACATACTCTATAAGTATTTGCTCCGATATTTGTATAAACCTTGATGATTCCATTCTATTCTATTTATTTACCATTGCAAAAGCTTTGGATTCCAAGAAATTCCTATTCCGATATATGGTCCAAAATTACCGTTACCAGTAATTCCCATTCCCATATTAAGACCTAATCCAAAAGGTTTTCTATTTTTCATTTGTATACTTTTAAACTCAGGGCTATTTTGATCAATCATAATTCCTTGGGTATTATTAAATGTTGTACCAGGATAATCAGAAGTTAATTTAATAAAAACTTCTTTTGTACTTAAGTCCTGTGATAATGTAGCATCTAACCATATATTTTGTTTTAAATCTATTGTTGCAGAACCAAACATTAAGCTATCGGTAAATGTATAAGGTAAAGAGACATCAATTAATCTTGAGCTTTTTTTCCAATTACTTTTAGAATCAAAACTTAATACCGATTTAAACTCCACACCATCTTGTTTAACAACAGTGTCTTTTGTTTTGACTGGAACTTCTAGGATTCTTTCCTCTATAATTGTTTTATATTTTACAATTGTTATAGGAGGTCTACTCTTTTCATAATCTAAACTATCTCTTAATTCTTCTAATGATAAATTTAGACCTTTGATTTCTCCAACCGATTCACCATTCTCATTTATATAATTAAGAATAGTATCATTAGCAGCCAAAAGATTATTTTGAAATCTAGTAACTTCACCTTTTGCATATTCAGTTTCATTACATTGTCTAACCAACAAAAAAAGTAGCACTACAATACCACCCAATAAAAACATTCTAGTGTTCTTTGGGTCTGTTAGAATACCAAGAATATTTTTAATAATTAAAATCATTTTAAATATTTCATTAACTTATTAGGAGTTACTTCAGCAGCTCCATATTTTTTTGCAATTTTTTCTATAAAACTTTTTTCTTTAAATTTCATTCCATCTACTTCTTCAAAAAGACCATCTCTTTTCTTTGCTAAACTTTGAATACTTTTTTGCATTAAGTCTAATGAAAGTTGTATTTCCCTATACCTACTTACATATTCATTAAGTTCTTTTATTTCTTTTTTTGTCATATTTAATTTATTAAAATTATGTTACTGGAGGTGAAGTTGTTGGTATCGTTGTACTTCCACCACTGTCCAATTGATTAATATTCCATCCATTTGTGAATACACCAGCGAAAGATAATGCAGATATATCCCAACCATATTGTATTGTAACCTCACTTGCGTTAGCATTATTTCCAGGATTAAGTGGGAAGCCTCTTGTATATTTCTGGTATCCACCATTCCACACTAATTCAAGTGCAAGCCTTTTTCCTGTTCCTAGAACTCCATTTGCTGCACTAAGTGTTAACGTTATAAGTTGACTAGCACCTGGTTCTGTGGCAACACTTGCCCACCAATCAGTATATGTCCCACCAGTTGGTCTTTGCATTCTCATTTGTGGTATTCTTAGTGCAAAATCTCCATAATATTCATAATGATCAACCGTTCCTGTGTTTCTAAGAGTTTTATAATCATAAGCCTGATTATACATAATAACTTTTATTTGCTGACCTGGATATTGTCCTAAAGGGAAATCAAACGTTCTATCAAAACCTTTTCTATCTTTGTAACTTCCACCACCATTAGGTCCAAAACCCTGTCCCATACCAATTTCAATATAAGGAACATTTAAATCAGCAGTTGTAGGCATTCCACCTTCTGCAGTTCTAGATGGGGTACTGTTAGAATTTCTTGGATTCCAACCGTATTTTTTTGTTTGGCCACTAGATTCTGCATTTGCTCCACTATCAGGTGCCGAATTATTAGTACTATTCGCCTCATTACTTCTTTTCCATACAAACGGAGCAGCAACACCTATCTTATTTTTACTTATAGTAACATAATCTTTATTCTCATCTTTATCAGAGACTTTTAATGTTAGTGAATTGTCATAAGCCTCATATGGCGCTGTAATAGGATAACCATTGGGACTGCCTTCATTACCTTGCATAATAGTTATTTGATGCATTGGTTCATTAGTTTGAGCAGCAGTACCACCAACCCATCTTTCATATTTAGCACCAGCTATAACATCTGTTAAAGACTGACTACCAGTTTTTCTAAAAACCCTAGCAGAGTTTGTAAGAGTCGAATCTAAATAATTAAATTGATAAGGTTCTCCCCCACCAGTATCAGGATAAACTGTAACGTTCATATTTGATCTCTGCCATGTACTTTTACCTGCAAATCTTGTATGAGGTATTAAAGGTTTAGTTGGATCGTTGTTATCATGATAACCATAATCAATAACTATACTAGGTGCCTCAGTATCACTCGTAACTGCGTTCTGTAAATATATTTGACTATTTCCTTTTATATAAATATCACCACCTACTACTGTATTAGGTGCAGTTGAAGAATTAATAATATTGATGTTTCCTGTGGCAGTTGCCAAGGAATCACTTTGTGAAAGTGTTATACTTCCATTATTACTTACTTGTCCAAGAATTCCACCAATACCGGAAGTTAATTCTATTAGCCCTGCATTATTTGTACCTAAAGTAGTATTTAATTTTAAAGACCCACCTGCATTTAATTGAATATTTTTACCTACTGATGAAGTTAAATTAATTAAACCTGATAACATTTGAATTGCCCCTACTTCTGAATTACTACCTGTAACAACACTAAAACCACCACCTTGCTGTAATTGTGTTGTATTACTACTTCCACCTGTTGTGCATACATATTTATTATTACCACCTACTGAAATAAGGAAATCAGAATTTTCACCGGATAAGTCCTCCGTAGGTCTATTATTAGTTGAGAATGAAATAGCCTTTCCTGCTACATACTCTTGAGATTTTGTTGGTGTTAATACAGATAAACCAATTAAATCAGCTTGCGTTGATGGCGATGTAGCTATTTTAGGAACATTTAAAATTAATTTATCATCATATCCAATAGCAATATTAGATAAACTATTAATTGAAGTTTGGTCAAAATTACTTGGATTTCCATCTGTAGCTGGTGAAGGTGAAGCAGTTCGCAGCCTACCTCCATGAAACACTATAGCTTTACTTGTAGCATCCTTTTGGTGAATCATTAATGAGGCTACTTCAGATATTAATCCACCTGCAACTGCATTAGGAATAATAAATGCAGGTGTTAGTGGAATTGAAGCATCTACATTAGGAGTATATTCAGTTGCACCACCTATCATCACAGAAGGGACACCTTCATTTTCTAGTGTTGGCCCTAGCCCAATAGTACCTATAGGACCATTATAAACAGCAGTCTTATCAGTAAGAACTGTTGGTGAACCAAAATCTAACCCAAATCCACCACTCTGACCTGCTGGTCCAGTAGGTCCTGTTAGGTTAACAGTTGTCGCCAACCAGGCAGTACTAACATATTCCCAAACTTGTCCATTAAATTGTAAATAATAATCACCAGGTAATGGTGTAGCAGTTGGTGGAACTGCAATCGGCGTAACACCAGGAGCTACGGTAGAGGTATCTTCATACCACGTGGTTCCTTTTGGACCTCTACCACCAGCTGGTCCAATTTGTCCTTTTGGGCCGACAGGTCCAGCAGGCCCTCCACCATTAAGTAACAATTGGTCAAAATTAAAATTTGTTTTATCGACCAGTTGTGAAATAGTATCTGATGCTATTATTTCTTGTATAGTGATTGGCATTTCTTTTCTATTATTTTTTAACTATCGTAACACTGAACCCGTATGATTCAGAGAAACCTGTTCTTTTATTATATATTAGCTTTAAATCAAATAGGTTTGTATTTAATGTTTTTGATGAAACATTATTATTAATAGTTAATCCTTTACTAATTTTTTCAGCATTTGTTAATTCAGCAGTTGTATAAGTTGAAGATCCTTTGGTTCTACTAGCTAAATTATAAAATTCAACTTTCTCAACTTTATAAAGCTTTAAAATATTTTCTCTTATATATTCATTAACATCATCATCTAAAGTTTCTAAGTTACCCCACCCAAATGAATCTTTTACATATTTTAAAAATTGTTCCTTTATAGGAGTAAATAAATATTCAATTAATCTTTTTTGATTAAACAAATAAAATGTTTCTATTGGTGCTGATGGCCTTCTTTTTATCTCTCTTAATTGTCTGACACCAACACTCTGAATAATTTTTTTATTAATTGTAACAGAAGGCTGATCCTGATACATAAATGTACCATCTATTAAACTAGGTTGCCTAATAGCTCTTTTTTCAAAAGGGTGCGGTTTGAAAGTATCTAATATTATTGTTTCTGGAACTTTAAGATATTTAGAACCAAAAAAGGATTTTCTTTCAAACATAGATCTTGTACCTATTACTCTTTGTGTCTGTGATTTATCAATATTTTTAACAAAATAAGAAGGTTCCCAATTAGAAGAGAATGCATAAAAATTTCTATAGTCAATACCTATTTCATTAATGAGTGGATATAGGCTAGGAAATGCACTTGCCCGAGATAATTCTAAAATAGTCGAAGGATCTTGTTCATTTACTTTATGATAAAAGAAATTAGGTATTTGCCCAAACGAAGAATCACTACTATTAAATTGTGCATTTTTATATTTACATAGTTCTAATACTTTTAATTTATATGTCTCATCTTCTTGTGGGTTTCCAAAATCTAAATTTTGATATGGGTCTCTAAATGAAAGTAAAGGTAAAGCATAAGGTTCATAGTATCCAGCATGTCTAGCAATAGGTGTTATGCGAGGAGTCTTTTGTAAAGATAAATCAAAACCAACAGCATCTGTTAAATTAAAAGCAGTAGGTTTAGCAGGATCAGGTAATTTACCTATATAAATAGATTTTAAGATATCATCTTGTGCCCTTAATGTAATACTAAAGGTTTGTGATAATGTACCGTCGATATTTCTAACTTGTGATCCATCCTCAGATATTGTTTCATATATAATGCTTGGGTCACCTTCATTAACAGAATCAAATAATTCACCAAAAGAAGCTTTATTTAATATGTTAGTATATTGATTATATCCACCTTGTGAAATCACATATGAAGCAACTTTTAATTGTGCATTACTAGGAACTGATGTTGGTACTTGCATATCATAACTAGTACTAGTCCCCCCAGGTGTAACTGTGAAAGTTTTAGCAACGAATGTATTTGAATCTATAATTGTTTGAATACCTCCAATGGAATAAGCATCTCCAGCAATAACAAATTTAATTTCTCCATAAGTTCCATCCTCGAGTATTCTAATATCATTTATAAAATTAGTAGGGATACCATTACTATCAGCCTGGCCTTTTATTGTATAACCAGCAGCGGCACTACCTGTTGTTTGTGTTAATGCCAATGCACCACTTAAACCTGTAGTCTCATATGTAGGTTTACCATTTACTAATTTCGGTGTACAGTCGGCATTAACTCTATATTGACTATTAAGTGAATATAAAGACGTTCTATCAATTATAGACTCGGTTGTTTGATTTAAACACTGTATATCATAATTAATAGATATAAGCATTACGACAGTTTTCCACTTTTCATTTTTTATAAACTTTACTTGAAATTCTGGTGTATTAGGTAAATTAGGAACTAGTATTACAGAAAACCTATAATCATTAAACGATCCATCTTGTACATAAGATAATGCTTTAGAATCAAAGTTTGGTTTTTGAGTTGGTATTGCTTTTGGTTTTGCTATAATTCTAACCCCTCTTAAAAAAGTTTCGGAAAAATTCTTTTCATTACCACCTCTAAATCTTCCATATCTAAGCTGTCTATCAATCTCAGTTATACCACCTGTAGTAAATCTTTGTATTATAAAATAATTATTAAAGTTATTAACTGTTGTATCTTGAAATGTACCAGGAACAAAAGCTTGGCCTGTTGCTGGTACAGCTTCAATATTATCGCTAGGTGCGGTATCAATATAACTCCATGAACTTTTAATTGCAGCCTGATCAAAATATAAAGGAAATTCAGATAAGTAATACCACTCTTGAGTATAGCCACTAGCTTCCTGTACTTTATCCCATTTAGATGGTGCAAAATTATTTAAACCAAATGCTTCATTTACATCTAGTCTATATGGATGATTTCTAACATCTTTACCATCATTAACCCAAGCCCATTTATTAATGTATGGCGCAATTCTAGATATTGCAGCTTGTGAAGTTAAAAAGTTTTCTTGCAATCTGTCATATTCACTTTTAATGTATTCATCTTCAGTTACATCCCCGTCATCATTTAATAATCCAATAAGATTATAAAATCCACCATTATCATAAAAGGTTCTAATTTCTGGCGTCTGACCTACCCCAACATAATCAGGAATATCAAAAGGCCTAACTGCATTAGGTATTGTTTTATTATATTCTAATTCTTCAAAATCCAATTCACCTTTCTGACTATACTGCTTACTATAAAAATCAAAATCAAAATCTTTAACTGGAAAAAATGAAAATCTACCAAAAGACGGTTTGTAATCAGAATATAATGCTACTTGACCAGATCGCGTAACCATTATCTGATTATTATTGCATGTAATAATTGCATACTTATCTATATCAGTATATCCAATTATTTGATTAAATCCATCATAAATAGGTTCATCAGTATATGGAACCCAATCACCTATTTCAGCAAAACCTCCAGTTGTTTGAACTGAATTACCTTTTACAAATCTATCCTGATCCCCTAGTTCAACTTTTAATAAACTATTATTAACATCATTACCACCAACAAAGGTTTTGGCTGGTACAGCTACTGTTGTTACAGGATATGTTTCTAATTGTATAAACTGTTCTGGAAATTGAATATCTAATTCAAAGCCCATTCTATTAAATCTTGTACCACTAAATCTGGACTTTACATAAACTGTTGTGTCATTATAAGATGCTACAAAAAATCTTTCATTTTCATTTATACCTCTATTAATAGCAGATGTTATAGATTGAGCAACTTCTTGTAAAGTTCCATTAGGATTAAAAAATCTTTCAATTGATTTACCCGGTACTGTAGCTATTGTACTGTCAGCAAAAATCGCACCAGTAAAATCTACACCATCATAAAATGATATCTTAGAACCTTCTTGAACATTATCTAAAACTTTTATATACATTTGTGCAAAGCCTTTACTACTAATAATACTTGCATTAGCAAATGTATCAGGCTCCTGATATCCAGTAAATAATGATATATCTACTTTAGTGTCAAATAATCTTATTTGATCCTGTTCCCAAAAAGAACCTTTTTTAATAGTATGAAAATCATCTTCTTTATCTTTAACATAAAATATAGATTCTACTTCACTAACTCTAGTAGGTGTAGGTAGCCCTGTGATAGTTTCTGTTTTTAATGGATCTAAGTATAATAATATACCATTTTCATTTGTTAATTCAAACGGTGTATTTAGAAATTGTGATACTTCTGTAACGTTTGTTATTTTAGGCTGTTGTGTTGTTTCTGTAGATGTTCCTTTATAAAAAGCTTCACCTGATAAATCAAACTGCCCCTCCTCTATATCATTAACATACATTCCAAAATATCTATTTATGGAATAGTCACTAGCAGTAGGATCATCAAACAAAAATTCCATATTTAATAGATTAGCTAAAATAATACCATTATTTTGAAATCCTTGTGTAAATAAATATTCATCTTGAATAATAGTAGAATCTTTAACAATTAAATCTTTATATGCAAAGTTACCAGAACTAGTAAATCCACCAGACTTGTAGGATATTCCATTCCATAGAATAGGCTCGTCTTTTCGCCAAGTCATATTAAGTGGAACTTCTGGAAAGCTTTCTTGGTTTCTATAATTCCTAATATAAGATCCTAGCGTAGTACCTTCAGTTAAATCAAATGTTTTAATTGCAGTACAATTCTCTAATACATTTTTACTAAATTCTGCTGATGTTTGTGCATTTACGGTGTCAGCATTTTCCGTAACAGCCCTAAAATTATTAACAGCAGCAGGATTGTCTAATCTGAAAATTACAAAATAATTTGGGATCTGTTCATTTAACCAAAGAGGTGCTAAAGTACCTAAGCTTTGTGAGTAACTTTCTGATGCTATAGATCTCGTACCAGCGCAATAAAACATTTCATATTGATTCCCATATGTTGATAATACTGCATCATCTTCATATTCTTGAAATATTTCATATGCAGCCTCTATAGGAAATTTGCCATTATCAAAAAATTTAAAAACATCTTGGTCATATGTACTAGTTCCATCAACCTTAAAAGCCTTAAATTTTTGTGAAGAGAGTCTCGTATTAGCACTAAATGATTCTAAGTAAATATCTGTTCCATCAGATACTACTTTTACATTAGCGGTTAATTTAGGGTTTGTCCTAACTAAACTATATGATGCTTTGTCGAATAGGTTTTCAGCCATTTATCTTTCACTTTTTTTATTTATTCACCAAAGATAAAGTTAAAATAAATTAGACTATTATTGAGTTCCACCAAATCCACCACCGCCACCACCGCCAGCGCTTTCTTGAGTAAGTCTGATTTGTCTATTAACTCTTGTTTGCGTTAATGAAGGCCTTAACCCAGCTACTACTTTTTCTAAATCATTTAACCCTTTAGTAACAGTTGCCTTAGGAAATACATCTAAAGTTAATCTATCAGATCTATATTTAGCAGAGACTTCAATGTCAAATTGTACCACATCTGAATTATTTGGATATAAATCAAAACCAATTTTTTTAGCAAAGGTAAGGTTAACGGTAGATCCTGTGGAATCTCCACCAACGTTTCCTAAACCACTTCCGGAAACAGTTCCAAAATAATCAGTCATTCTATATTGAAATACTAAAGGTATACTAACGGCATTTTGTTGACCAAATTGTATAACTTCTCTAGATTGAATTGAATCACCGTCTACTTGAATATTTAAATGATTATCAGCAGATATAAATAAGTAAGATCCACAACTTTGTTTTCCTAGCGTGTATTGATCAAATCCATCAAATGAACATTTGGCATTTCTACTATACCCACCTGTAATATAATCTGGTGCAGTTGCATCCCATAAATTAACTAAAGAGGCTGTAGTTAGAGAAGGGCTAGCTTGTAATGTTTGCCCGCTATCAAAAGGTACTATTAATTGAGTTACCCCACCTAAACCTGTAGCCAAATTATTTAAATCAGTAACATTTTCATTTAAATATATTGCTTGCTGTGTTCCAAAAGAATTATCTATTTGAAGAGGCGCAAATTTTGATTGTCTAAACAAGACTGCACCTGTACCATTTCCTGCACCAGTAATAGCATCGCTACAATCAACACCACCGGTTGCAGTAGCTGGTAATGTATTAGTATCACCTGTGAGGGCAATATAAGCATCTCTATATGCAGCATAGTTTACCAAAAATGGATGAGCAATTGAAACTGAAACAACCTTATCGTCGTTGGCTGGATAACCTGAATTAGTTGTAGGCAACCCAGTAGCCAAAAATCCACCACCCCAAATAAATTCAGTTGTAGGCGATGCTGCTGCTGTGTTAGATGGCGCATCATAAAAATTTTCTACTGTATCTAAATTAAAAGTATAATCTTTAGAAGGATTAATATAACTATAAAAATTGCCTTCTGCAGATACATCTGAAAATCTACTATATATAAATTGGTTTTTATTTTGTGTAGATTGATATGGCGGTAATGAAACCATTTGACCATACCGTGTACTAGCAGTAACATTAGGGTTGGTTAAAAGCAATGGAGTTAAATCGTATTTTCTTATTGTATTATAATCTGTATCATCACCTCTAAATGTAGCTCTATCATTAGACTGATTAATCTGGCTATTATCTAACCATGAATATGTTGCTGGTAAAATAGTAGATCCATTTACTAAATCTCCTACTTGGCTTGTGGTTGCATTATAAGATGCAGGGTTTTCAGATTGTTTTACCATTCTATTACGATTACCTGTAATTCTTGCTATTAACTGTAATGCAGTTTGTGATGTATTTGCAATATTAATAAAATAAGTTTTTGAAACGACAGCTCCCCTAGGATCATCTAATCCTTTAACCTGTTGTCTATAGAATCCAGCAAATATTTTAGTTGTACTATTTCTTCTTAAATTAAAAGTATTACCAGTATCATCTACTAATGTAGTTTGTAATTCACCTTGTGCGCTACTTAGTATTTCTGAAAATAAATCTAATTGATTTTGCATTTCATTTAACTTAGTAAATAAATCTATAGGGGTTTGATTTTCAGATAAAAACCCTGACGCAATTACTGGTGATGAATGTGCAAAATATGTTTCGTTTGCTGTAAATGAACTACTTAAGTGAGTAGGTAATCCTATAGATTCTAAATTTTCATTTAATGCAACCAAAGCTAAATCTTCTTGATTTTGTGCAAGAATAGATTCAAGAGAACTGTCAGAACTTAAATCTGCTGGAAATTCAACTCTGATAGCCGTACTGTATTCACTTTCTAATGGATTAGCTGGCCACCCAGCTTCAGAAATAGATTTTACTTCTATCTCAACTTGCTCGCCTTTCCTAATTGGAATATCTAATTGATTAATGTTTACTGAATTTGCATTATCATCATCAATTGGAGTCCACTCATATAAACCTGTTATACTATTTTTTGTTCTAGGTCTTAATACACTATCTACTATTACATAATTAGAAAAAGCACCTTGGCTAGTTCCACTCCCATCTGTGTATGTAAATTGATCAACTGCATTTGCAGCACCATCAGCAGACAGATATCTGTAGCGATATTTAAATTTAATAATATCTTGTATACCTGTATCGGGTGCTGATTTTTCTTCGGGCATTGCCCAAAACCCTCTAACCCTATACTTAGGTGTTATACTGCTTACTGAATTATCAGATGCAAATGAATCTATTTCAGTTACTACTGAAGAATATAATTTTGCTTGTGAAGCCCTTTCAGTAATTAAACCTTGTAAGGCATTCTTATCAGCATCTCGCTCAACCTCGGTAGTATAATTAGTTGTTTGTATTTTTGATCTACTCTGAGCAATAGCCACATCTAATTCAGACAAGGTTGATTGAATAGTACTTTTTTGATTACTTAAATCTTTAAGTTGTACAATCGCATCGGAATTACTAACTTGGCCATTTATTAAAGCCACTGTAAAATCCTCAGCATTTAAGACTGGTGCATTAGGAGCTATTCCTTCTCTACTTGTTGGAATTTTATCTTGTGCAAAGGATAATAAGTATCTACCAAAATCAACAGCATTCTGTTGATAATACTCAGCAAGTGTCTGTGCAGTACCTGCAGCATTTATAGTTGTTAAATCATTTGTATAAAACCCACTACCTGGAGACCAGTTAACTGCAGGTATTTTAGAATCAGGATCAATAGGCTTAATAAAAGTTACACACCTTTCATTAAATCCAACAGTAACATCTACTTCTAAAGTATTGCTTACTAAAGATCCTATTTTTAAAACATCAGCACCAATACTTATAGTCCTAGAGCCTTCTTGTAATCTAACAATAACAGAATTTGTACTTGCATCAATTTGTGTTACAGTATATCGTGTATCAATTGGTGTTGATACTACTTCTAAACTATCACCTACTTTAAGTTGAACAGTGTCTGCAAAATCAGCTTCTGAATCTGTATAAAATATTTTATCAAGCTTATATAATTTTTGTATAGTTGTTTGTTCTACACCATTGACAGTTTGAGTAACACTCTCCTCACCAATTCTTATTACACTAAACTTACCTGAGAATCTTTTATCTCTAGGTGGTAAATCTACAACAGCTTCATCTAATACATAAGATATATTTTTTTCTACAATTTCTTGTAAAAATGTATTATAATCAATCGAAGAAATTCCAAGATAATTATTTTCAAAAAAGTTAATTTTACTTTGAGAATTAGTATCTAAAATATATCTTTGGACAATTGCTCTCTCAGTATCAATAGGAGCCTGTCCTGTAATATCAAAGGCTACATATAATAAAGGATTAATTAATTCTTCAAAAAACCAATTAGGTTTAATGTCAAATTCATTAATAGAATTTAATGAAGTTAAGTCTAGTGCCTCTGTTGGTAACTTAGCTAAAACTAATTTTCTAAATGTACCATCAGCTAATCTTATAGAACTATCACCATCATTAAAATTCGTAATAGTATTAATATTTGTATTTAATCTATCAACTGAGTTTTTAAGAAACCCAAAACTTGGAATAGTAATCCTAGAATTAGTCCCGTCATTATTTTGAATATTAACAGTTACAGATTCTCTGCTTGATGTAATCGCTTGATTAACTTTCTCAAAGCTCTCCAGTGAATTGTTAAAGAGTCTTAACAGCTCAGGTAGCATTGTTTGTATTGAATTATTTTCAGCCATTATCTAGGTTTCAATTTTATTATTTATTTAATGCAATCATATACAAAATTTAATATGCCTCGCTCTGTACAAATTATATCAATGATTGGAATATTACTTAATTTTGAATTAGGTATATCTGCAACTAATTTACCGAATGAACCAGTGTTAAGCCTACTAGGTGCATCAGTATATATTTTTATATTTCTTGATCCTATAAGAAGAATATTATTAAATGTTAATCTTACAGTTTGCCCAGTTCTCCACTGTGTATCAGTATCATCAATATAAATGGATAAATCTCCATTTGCAGTATTAATGGTATCTAACCTTAACATATTGGTATATGTACTTAAATCTACAAACGCGCTTGGCGCAACTACATTTAAATTTAATGGTGCCGTTGCTGTAATCTGAACATCGCTACTATCAAAAGGAACCATTAAATTATATGCTTGTACATTATTAGATATTTGTATTTGGTTTGGTGTATTAGTATTAACACTTATTCCTGATCCTTGTCTAACAACATCAGTATTGTATTGTAAAGTTGTAGCAACTTCACCATTGGCTAATTTTTGAATTTCATCAGAATTTTTAGCAATTAAGTCTAATAACGTAGTACTACTAGCAAAAGCTAATGAAGCATTATCAATTTGTGTTTGTAAATTATTAATCTGAGACTGTAAGAATGCAGATGTACTAACTGAGTTAAGAGTATTCTCAACAGCAGCTAATCTTAATTCTATATCAGCTATCTCTAATTGCTGTCTTTGAAATATTTGAGCCGATGCTTGTAACTGTGCAGATGCATCTGAAAATAATCCCATTGAAAATGTGTTATAATCATTTACAATTGTATCAATACCCGCCGTTCCAGGTGAAGCATCAAATCTTAGATTAATTTTAAATCCATAACTGTTACCGTTTTGGCCTGTTACAAGATTAGGTTTATATTTTGGGTATCTTTGAATATAACCACCATCTGTTGTAGGTGTTATATTATCTAAAATTAAAATACCGTATAAGTTTGTTTTGGTTTTACTTGAATCACTTAAGTCTACCATATCATAATAAACTAAGACTGCATTAAATTCAAATGATTCAGCTAAATCAGTTCCATTAAACTGTGGTATATTACTTATAGTTGCATCTTGTACAATCTGTTGATAATCATTAGGATTAAAATCTACAGAGATTCCATCTAATTCAGATCTTACATAAGCAGATGCAGTATAGCCTGGAGGATTATCGTAATCCGCTTCAACTTTTTGAATATTGGCATTAAGAACACTAGTAAATGTATTAGGTTCTGTAAAGTAAGAATCTACAGTATTAGGTGGGGTAGTTTCATCCATCCAATTACCACCAGAAATTGGTTGTGATGGGTCTGTTAGTGAAGCCGTGACATAAGGTAAATGATAACCTGCAGGTCCTGTGCCCTGTAGCGGTTGATCATAATCATAAAATGCAAACATATCTAATCCTTGTGGGTGAACTGTTGCGGCATTCCTTCCCATTATATACTCACTTGTACCTTGGATTTTTAATGACGGTTGATAATTCGTATCAGATATAGAATCAAAGAGAACTGTAGGTGTTCTACCGACCTCTGTTGGTACATTAATATATAATTCTGTATAAGCTTCTCCGGCTTTATCCACATTATTTACAATATCAATTTCACCAATATATCTAACAACTCTTCTGTATTGTCGAGTCCCGGACGTAACTTCATCTTCTTCAACAAACCTAGGTGTGGTTAAACCGCTTGCTTTTTCTAAAACAGTAGCTTCTCTAAATCTTATTGCTCCGGTTTCCTTGAGCCATTTAAAGAATACCCTTTCTGTAACAGTTAAGTTTGTAGTATTATCATATGTTGCATCACTAATAATAAGCTCTTCTAAATTCAGCGCGTAATTTTGAAGACTTTCAGTAAAATTAACATTAGGATCACCTTTTAATCCGCCATTCCATATTGCACCATCTATAGTATCAAATTGCATATAATTTTGAAACTGACTAAATGTATTAGGATCCAATCTATCCATATCTGGTAGATTAAGAAGCACAAATTTAGAAAAGACTAATTTGAGCTCGTCATTATTGAGAGTTCTAGATAAGTCTTTAGCAGAGGAAGAGAACGTATAAAATGTTCCCCCATCTGCTTGCGGAGTTCTGATTAAGGGCGTTGTTGCCATGTATAGTTTTTTCTTTAATTAATTATGATAATACATACCCTGTTCCACCGGCAATAAACCAAACACCTTGGCCTGATCCATTGTCAATTGATACCAGATGTACCGTTTGTCCTACTGCATTTAAAGTAATAGTATTAGTTGTACCTGTTGTTACTATATAGTTTAATCCGCTAGGTGAAGCTATTTTAACATCACCACTTCCTTCAGTACACATAAAGAATATCTCTTGCCCTACTGCACCTTGATAAAGTTGTATATCTACAGGTGAAGTAATATCTGTATTTCCACACCTATTAATTGAATAAGGTGGAATTGCAGTACTTGTACCTACATTAATTGCATTACCTCCTGCCGTAGTATCATTAAGTGGTGTTGGGTTTGTATCATTTCTGAATAAACCACCACCATTTAAATTTAAATTACCTGACATTTTAACATTCGTTAGAATATCAAAAGTACTAGCATTAATATCAAGCAGTATAGTACTTAAACCAACTCTTAATGCTTCTGTGGAAAGATTATTTAAATTTGTGATTGTACCTGCAGTTGGAGCAAAATATACTTCCATTGCATTAATTTCACTAGCAAGAACATTGAAGTTATCATTAATAACTAACCTCGATCCTGATAAAGAATCGGTTCCTAAAATTTCTGTTACGCTGATTGCCATTTTATTTTATTTGTTTTAAATTTGTTGAAATATTTCTATCTCTTTTATATTTAAGATATTTCTACCTTTTTTATATTTATTCCCATTCGTATCAGTAAGTTCCAATGTTATCATATACTTTCCTGGGTCTTTAAAAAGATATGTTAGATACTTGCTTTCAAAATATATATCAGCCACTGATGAGTTAGTAGTATTGGAGATGGTCCATCGAGGTGCACCCTTTCCAACAATTCTGCATTTATCATAGACAAACATAGCCCATGACATTGGCGGTAATACCTTTCCATCATTAATAAACTTAGCAGTACCCCAAGTAGGATTACTTGTTATACTCTGACTAGATTTATAAATTCTACTTAAACAATCTACATTTCCACCACCAGGGCTTATTTCAAAAGGTACATAACCTGATGCTGCAGCCGGTGTTGCAAAGATTGTATTTAATATTGTAGTACTAGGTTTTGCTAATAGTTTACTTATATAATCTGTATACAAAGCATGCCCTAATGGATTGGTCGATGCAACCAATGATGGTGTATCTGCTGTCCATTCAGGTGATAAACTTCCACCGCTTACATAAGTAGTAATAAAATTCCACTCTGCATATATTAATAAGTATAAATATTCCCTCATTAATAGAGCTCTAAATTCATCCAAAGTTTCTCCAGGCTGTTGTGAGTAGCCTGATGTGTCATATACACCATTTGCAATTGCTTCTGACATTGCAGCATAAGTTGGTCCTGAGGGCGATGTTTGATTAAATACACTCGGATACGCACCAGGTAAACCGAATGTTGTTATAGTATGAAGGATATGCTCTAATACTTCTGTTATTTGCGCATTTGTACTAGATGATGGATTTTCCCAAACAAAATCAACATTAGCATTATTATCCATAGTATCATCCCAGCCTGGTAATGTTTCTAAATTTGGATTATATGATCCCATTCCTATATAGCCAATTCTCTGAATAGTTTTTAATGATTGCATTTTTTGTAGCACCGCGGCTTGCTTATCATAAATTATTCCTGTAGCATTAGGATCTAATATTAATTCTACACTCCTTGCAATCTTTTCAGTAAAATTATCTGTAACCGCAGGTGCACCACTAATTGCTCCTACTGAAAGTAATGTCATTCCATTAATTGATAATGATTTTGCAAAAGGAGGATATAACGAGGTTGCCTGTAATGGGCCACCTACATAATCAGTTCCATTCCCAGTACCGCTTGCACAAATCCTAAGACCGTCTACATCTACAATATCAACCGATTTAAAATTACCATGCAATCCAAAGTACCTAGATACTGCTTGGACAAACATTTCACTACTAGCAGAATTTAATACAAGATTATAAACATATTTATTAATAATAGGATCGGTACTAACATTAAGTTGAGAAACTGCATCACCTAGTGTTATGGTTGCTGCATCAAAGAAATGAGTACCTATGCTACCATCAAGCTCTGTGATTTGTAAATAAGTATCAGGCTTCATTTCACTAAATTGAAAAAACGCAGGGGTATCACCTGATGTGGCTGTCATATCCCACCAAAGATGATAAGCATTATCCCAAGTACATAATTTCTTATTTAAATTTTTCCATTGATAAGGGCCGCTAAAACTAGCCTTCCCACCATCTTGATAATTTAATAATTGAAAATCCGTCGAAGTTCCAATACCAAAAGTATTTAAAATTGCATTAACTCTATCAAGAGAATCATATAGACTAGGGGTTTCTTCATCCCATGTTACTGAAGGTTCTATTGGCAAATCCCATAAAGATCCATAATCTTTCCATGTATATTTACCTTCACTACCCCATGTATACACTCTTTTTCTAGATTGATACCACCCAGAATATTCTACTTCTCTGCTCTCTACACAAATAGCATCATGTTTTACTGAAGAAGAAATATTATTATATAAATCAAATAATTTCATTTCAACATTATAAGTACCGATATAAGGTAATGTTATAGGTAATGTTCCGTATTGGCCAACCGATCCTCTTATTTGAAAAAAGTAAGCAGGTGATATGTCGGATGCATCTTTATAAACAGTCCACTCTATCTCTGTAAAATTTCCTGATTCTAAACCATTCCAAGTAAATAAAGTTTCACCAGGCAATTGTATAGTAGTAAATTGTCCACCGCTTGCGGGATTAGCTAATGTAACACTTGTCCTAAATCTGTTAACATCATTACCGTAACCTCGAATACACGGTCCTATATTATTAGTAACTTGTGACCAATCAAACCATAACCAAGGATCTGTTTGAGCAGTCTTAAATGCAGCAACTTGATTAAATATAGAAGTAGTAATTGATTGTATAGTATCACCAGCTATTACTGTATGTGTTGCGGCTGTTCCTGTTGCAGGATCATTTAAAGTATAAACATCCCCAACGTTTGCTCCTTGAACATTAAAATCAAAAGTAAAGAAATCATTAGCATTTGTTAATTGATCCCAGGTACTATCAATATTATTCCATGTCAAGTTATTGAAGCTATCATTAGTTAATGTAATTAAAGCTCCTGATGGAACATTAGGTTGATCTGGTAAATATTCAGAAGAATATCCATCTATATAATCTAAACCTGCTACTTTATTTAGGTTAGGAGCATATCTAGAAAAATATGCTGCATATACCCCAGCTACATCTTTTATTTGAACTGCTTGGCCAGTCTGTAGAGCACCAAGTACACTATTAGGATCTGGGCCAATCGGTGGAGGTGGTAAAGTTTGACCAGGTACATAATTCATTATCATATTTTGTCCAACAGCAGCTCCACCACCAGCGCCAGATAAAGGTGCAACAAATGCATTACAATAATTAATTATAGCTTGCCCTACAACAGCAGCCTCATCTAAACAAAAAGAATCAAATCTTCTTAAGTCTTCTAAATAAGTACATGCAGCTGGTGCAATTTTAAAATCAGTATTAATACCTGCCTTAATTGTATTAGTATCATTTCTACTTATTGTATTGGTAACTTCCAATAATCCAAAGAAATCAGCCTCAGCTGTAATACCTTTAATACGAGCATTTAATGGAAGATATTCATTTTCCAATTTTCTTTTTAAACCAAATAGTTTAATTAATATTTCCTCTATAGTAAAATCTTGTAGCTCCTCCGTTACAGGTAAATCTTCATCTGTAAATTTGCCTGGTACTATTTTGTTAATTCTATAAATAAGACTAAATAAACTAGTCTTTCTAAAGTTTTTATTTGGTAATGTTATTTTTTTATCATCAAACTGAGCAACAGGTGAAAATAAATCTACTTCATTACTTTGTATGTATTTTCCAAATTGTGGAGAATTAGCATTTACATTTTTCCAAAATTCCTTAAGCTTTAAGTTATCATAACCAAAAAACTTAATAGCATTTATTAAACCTTTATAAGAACCAATAAAAGGGTAAATATTACTACCCTCCATCATAATCTCTTTACGCTTAGTATTAATCTCTACATAATCAGGTAATGCTTCTTTTAAATTAGTTTCCCTAAAAACTGTGCTATCAGCTGCGATAACATTATAACCCATATTTTGAGTCATAACTCTTAATCTTTCATCTTCCTCAATACTCTCTGCATAAACTGTGAATTCTGCAACTGTTGTATTAGTGCATTCATCTGTTATTATTAATTTTCTTTTATAAGTATTTTCATCCCTTGAAGAAAATGTTACATTTACTTGGAGAGCTTCAGATTTAATTTGATCAGTTATAATAAAACCATCGCTATTAATTGTTTGATTAGGATCAAATTGTAATGGTGCAATTAATTTGTCTACTTTTATAAGAGGTGGACCATCGGGTTCTTGTACTAATGCAGACTGTGTACCAGTATTAAATTCTTTGTTAAATTGAAAAAGAAATATTTCATTAGGCTGAGCTGTTTCCCAACCTACAGTCCAGTCGCAATTATCTCCTGTAGACTGTTGTGCATAGCCATGAGGGTACCCATACATAAAAGTACCACTTGTCTTGTTTATCATTTTTTGTAAAATGAATAACTGCCCTACTTCAAATAAATCAATAGAAACTTGTGGCAAGAAAATATCACCAGTCCACTTATCAGTAGTACTGTCGTAAGCCATGTTGTAATTCTTACCGGCTTTATCAAAGAAGTATAAATGTTGCCAATTTTTGGTCACGCTCTTTTTAGTTTATTTTTTGATACCACTTAGGAACAGCAAAATTAAAATAGATTCTCAAATATTTAACTCTGTTAATATAAAAAACCATTATTGGATTTAAATAATCAGTTAAGAATGTTTTTAAGTGTATATTCCTAAACATTTGTTTAGACATACTAATATTTAATAAAACCTTAGAATAATCAAATCCTGTATTTTTTAAATCCCACCCTTCTTCGTATGTAGCTCTATATAAACTAGGGAAACCTGTATTATTATTTTTAACTGTTGCCATATTACTTTCCTTTTAATGCTTTAAGTGTTGGGTTATTTACTAATCTGCCTGTATTTAAACCTGCAGCATTTGCACCAGTTGCAATTGTAGTACCCCTATTTCTTTTAGTACTATTATATTTTTCTTGCTGTATTTTATTATAAAGATTATTTTGAATCTCTTCTTTATAGAATATATTAAGTGAACCTATTTTATTAGCTTCTGGGATAGGCTCATAGAAAGTTCCGTTTCTATCCTTCCATCCACCTCTGATTATTGCTAAGTCATTATTTTCAATAATAACATCTCCAAAACTATCTAATCCTATTTGCGGATCTTCACCTTTCTTCAATACAATTTTTTTGTTCTCTATTAAAACTCTTTGGTCTGTTACAGGATCTGTGCCATAAACGGGTATAAAGTAAAAACCATCTCTAATAGCATTTTCATTTGCTTCGGATATAAAAAATACATTTACAGAATCAATACCTTCAACATTTTCAATTATTGAAATAATATCTGATCTTGGAATTCTATCTCTTCTATTTACATTTAAAAAATATTCATCTAAATTTTTTCTTATTTCTATTCTTATAGCATCCTTATCATAATTCTCAAACCATCTTACTACAATATTAAGGGCATATTTTTTAATAACAGGATCAACTATTCTAGTCTCAGCCGTAACAACCTGTCGCCCACTCTTATTTAATATCTCATAAGTCATTGCCTTTTCTTGTGTAGTCATAGTAAATTCTACCTCAGGTATATTAAAATAATCTAAATCACTAGTTAACTTTTTCTTAATATCTGGAATTAGAAATAAGTAAATAATATTATCATCATCTAAGTATTCATCATTCTTGGTATTATAAGCATCTATAAAAGACCAAAAATCATACTTACTTAAATAGTAAATATAATTATTAGGATTAGCTAATACAAACGAGTTACTTGCATACGGGGCAATTAGCCTAGTAAATTGAGGATCCTCGGAATCAGAACCAAACATAGGATTTCTTGTAATATTCATTGCAAGAATTTCATTTAAATCAACCTGTTCACCAGATGCATCAGTTCCTGGATCTATAAATTTTATGTCTAATTGTTTTCCGCCAATATTTCCAGATGATCCTCTAGTCTTTACATAAGTAACACGTATCTTAGAACCTAATGGAGGTGGAAATCCAAATTGATTATTTCCAAAAAATACAGTTAATCCACCATTAACGCTAGTTTTAATCATTGCAGCCTTAGCACCATTATTCATATCATAAATTGAATCTTCAAGTTTCCATAATTGACCATCTACAAAAACCTCTACTAAAAATTCATCAGTAGGATCTTTTGTTGTTAAATTATAGCTTTGTAAAGGATTACCTGAACCTGTGAATGATTGATCTTCTTTTTCTCCTTGTATAATTTCAACGTTTACAAACTGTTTGTTAGTTTTATCTAACCTAATAAAATCACTATTAAATCTTAAAAAGTATGTTAGTCCATTTTGTCCTATTTGAAAAGGTGACCCATTCATAATTTGTACATAGTCACCATTAAGGAGGGCTGATGCACTTGTATTTAAACGTAATCCAATAATACCTCTTGCAGATATACCTCTTGTAGGATCATGTCCAGTTAATCTAGATAAACCATATATAGATTCAATGTTCCTTGCTCTAGAAATATTCATCTCCGTAGCAACGGCCTCTATATAAAAGAAAATCATTTCACCTAAGTTAGACACTACTGTTAAAATTTGACCAAATGGTGACGCAGGAGTAAACACCTCAACGGCCTGGTCATAGGTACGCTGGAGATAATCAAATGAATCTTGAAATAACTCGGTTGCTTTTAATCTTGTTTTACTAAAAAATGACATTCATTCTATTATTTTAAAAAAGAGCTCCTATAACTCTTTGTTCATTTACAAAAATATCTACTAAGCATCCGTCTCTTTCAAGTGTTGAAAAGAAACTTACTTTTGTATTTATATCAAATCCTGCAATATCAGGTAAACAATATGCTGTGATTTGAGTATTAATATTATTCTGTATTGTGTTTTCATTTAATACCAAAGAAAAAACCAATTCATCTAAATTACATCCAATACCAGGTGCCCCTAAAACATCACCTTTATTAGTAAATAAACAATTTTCTATCTTAATAATTAATTGAGATAAAGTATCACTTACTTCCAACGTTTGCTCATTATACTTTGGAGCCTCTATATCTCTGCTATAAATATCTCTAATCATTGAAGAACACTAATTTTTTATTATATATTCTCTTTTTATTTAATAGCTTTCAGATTATAATTATCCAGTAAAAAAGTAATCAACACCTTCATCTCCTTTTATTTCTTCTACAACCCTATCCACTTCTTCTCTACCTTCAGAAGATATCATATCATAATTAATTGTAATATTACCTGGAAGATTAAATGAGAAAGTACCTAAGATTCTAGATAATTGAATTTTAGCCTGGCCGATAACATATCTTTGGAATGCTTCATCCTCAAATAATGCGCAATCTGGGATAGTTGAAAAGATTTCAAATATAACTGCTCTTTTTGGTAATTCTCCCTGAAATCTAAACTTCTTTGTTAGCCTGTTAAAAGTATATGATATTTGTGGTAATAAGACTTGTCTTGCATTATCCATAAACAATGAATTAACAACATAGTACATTAAATTCTCACTACCTATACCTGCTCCATAAACATCATCATATATAAACTTGTCAATTGAAAAATCTACATCATCTGCATTAAAGCTCATTTGACCGAATCCACCATCTTCACCGCTAAATCCACCGATCTCAAATACATCATTCACAGAGTATACTCTAGATGGCATTTGTACTATACCTCGAGGGTTGGCAATATTAGCTTTATTGGTTATAGTCTCATGATCAGAACCAGTCCCATAAGGAACTCCTTGTTTAAAATTAGCTTTATTTACTGCACCTGCTGGTAATGCAATATACATCTGCTCAACACTATCTTCATATATTTTATAAAAATATTTTTTTGCTCTTTGTATAATATTGTTTATTTCTTTCTTAGGAACTGTAAATGGTATTTGGCAGGCAATAGTTAGATCATCATTAATTAATTTAATTAACGCATCTAAACATGCAGCTTCATCAGGATCATTACAATAAGTATTCTTATTAGCCATACTATTTTATATTTTTTCTATTTCAATTATTTCAGTATTTTCAAACTTAGCCATTTTAGTAGCTCTACCTTTTCTAAAAATACCACCTTCCATTTCTCCACTGAATACACCCTTAGGGCCAAAGACATAAGAATCTTTACACATTACATTTTTACTTACATAAGAATCTTCTATCTTACAATCAGTAGCATCAGTTGCACCAAATAAGTTACTCTCAAATAAAGATGAATTTATAAGCTCTGAACTGAATACATCACAATTTAAAATATTACCTTGAATTTTGCAATCTACAATATCTATGCCTTTTATTTCAAAACATTTCATTAAATTTGCATTCTTAAGTTGCATCTTTCCAGTATCAGCATCATAATTAACTAAACCTTCTTTTAATCCTGCTTTAGTTAAAAGAGCAAATAGAACTTCTCTCATTTTAGGATAAAAAGTTTCAACTATTTGATCAAATGTTTTTAAATCAACCATTAATTGAATTTTAGGAAATTTCTTTTTAAATGTTTGATAATCTTTATATGATTCTACCACACCACTATGTTTTTCTAAAATAGTTTCCAATACATTAAGATCTTGTTGATTATATTTTGGATTTACTAAAGAATCATATAATGATAATACAAAATGCTCAGTCATGTTCATTATAGTATTATACTTCTTTTCATAATCCTTTCCACCAAGATATCTAAATTCAATATAATTCTTAGGTATCTTAGAAAAGTTTACTCCATAATACTTTTCAGAAACAAACATATAATTTTTCCATGAAATAGTTGCAGGGGAGGGTTGAGTCATCCCACTCAAAGGAACAATAAATTTTATAGACTTGGCATAAACAGAATCTTTTCTATTTGGAAATGCTTCATATACGGCATCCTCATTAAAGTTTAAAACAAACTTACCAATATCTAAAGAAGATACATTTGTTGGTGTTCCTAATTTCTTTCCATCAAAAGCTACATTAATATGAATACTACATCGCTCATTAGTAGATCCATTTTCACGAATCCACTTTAGAGTTTTTGCAATAATAAGTTTTGATTCAACAAAGGGCATTGGTCCAGTAACCAATTCAATCATACCAGAA
>Ga0209535_1000337_pt1 | contig 32774 bp, 33 predicted proteins | sample LinPmetageLP28_FD_184041 | JGI IMG/M metagenome (GOLD analysis project Ga0209535, IMG submission 184041) | Marine viral communities from the Pacific Ocean - LP-28 (SPAdes) (version 2) | ecosystem: Environmental > Aquatic > Marine > Oceanic | place: Pacific Ocean | collected 2009-08-22
CTAAACCTCAAAGTTCATTACCATCACTACCACCAACAAATACTGTTGCCGGACAACAATATGGTTCCAACAGACCTGATGGCAGAAAACATGCTGGTGTTGACTTTGATATTAGTGGAAATGAAACATTCTATTCAAGAATTGGTGGAGAAGTTATAGGCGTTTACTCTGATCCTGGTGGATATGGAAATTATGTTGATATCTATAATAAACAACTTGGAGTTACAGAAAGAATTGCAGAAGGAGCAGTTGTTTTAGTTTCTGTCGGAGATATTGTTCAATCGGGAAAAGCAATTGTACGTGGAGAATCTGAAACTGGTGTAATCCATTATGAAATAAGAAAAGGTAAGTCTGGGTCTGAGGGTGATTTTAGTGGAACATTGAATCCAATAAACTACTTAAACAGTCTTCCTAAAAAGCAAGCAAGCATTTCCAAACCAACTACACCAAATATTGCAACAGGTATTGATGAACAAGCATCATATGAAGGTGATGGATATCAGATTGCATTGCTTCCTATCAAACAAATAGTTCAAACACCAGTTCCTATGGGTGGCGGCGGTGGTGGTGGAACAATAGTAGTAAATAGTAATTCAAATATATTTGCACCCGCACTTACCTAGGTTAATATGACATTTACAAAAGCAGCGGAGTCTGGTAATATCACCAGATTTGAAATATATCCTAACTTATTTGAAAGCGAATCTGTTGACGAAAAAAATAAAAAGAAACCAACTTCTTTACTAGGCGGTGCTGTTGAGTTATATTATTATGAAAGTATCTTTGAAAATAGTGTAAAGATAACTACACAGATTGTTGATACTGGAAATGCTCTGCCAGCAGATGATGGAACTGGTGGACTTGTAGAACTACTTGATGGTCTTAAAGTTGGTGGCGGAGAAAAAATATTCTTGGACTTTGAAGATAATCAAGGAACAAAATTAAAGTTCTCTGAAGAAAATGCATTATACTTAAATCAACTTCGTAATACAACAAACGATTATTCAAAAGGTAAGACATTTACAATTGATGCATCATCAAAAGAGTTTTTTGATAATGAACTAACTCGTGTTGAAGAGAGATATGACGGAAAGATATCAGAGTCTGTTAAAAAAATTATGAAGGAAGTTATAAAAACTCCAAAGAACTTAGATGGTATTGAAGATACTATTAATAGCTATAATTTTATTGGTACAATTAAAAAACCATTTTGGACTATCACTTGGTTGGCTAAAAAATCTGTTCCAAAGAACAAAGGAAAGTCTGCTGGTTATCTTTTCTTTGAAACTTATGATGGTTTCAAATATAAATCTTTAGATACATTATTTGGTCAAAAACCAAAGAAAAAATATATTTACAATAACACTGCAAAAGTTCCAAATGGATATGATGGAAAAATAATAAATCCTCCTGTCATGAGCACAAACATTCACTTACAACCTAAATTGATGATGGGTACTTATAATACTGAACACAAGCAGTTTGACTTTTATAAGAGTAAGTTTGAACTAAAACCATTTGACTTTCATAAGCAAGAGGAAGGTATTAAAACTGCTGGCAGAGATTTTGAATTCGTGAATAGTGAGTTTACAAGTAAACCATCAAGAATTACTTACAATATATCTGATGTTGGCGGGTTGCCTGTTGGCGTTACTTTGAGTAAACAGTTAGAAAGATCTAAAGAAGTTAATTTAGAAAGACAAAGTATTACTAATCAGGCAAATATGCGCTACAATCAACTTGGTACTATTCAAGTTCAGGTAATGCTCGTCGGAGATTTCTCCCTTCGTGCTGGTGATGTTATAGAATGTGATTTTCCAGAACTCTCTTCTAAACCAAATCAAGAATCTAGCAAGAAAATGAGTGGCATATATATGATAGCAGATGTATGCCATCGTATTACCACCCAAAATACTCTCACATCAATTAATTTGATAAGAGATTCTTACGGTCGAAAAACCAACGCATAACGAACTATGACAGATAAATCAATTCAACAACATATTAATGATGATAAAACTGAACTGGATAGTCCCAATTTAAGTCCGCAACGTAGGCGTCATATTGAATCAGAACTTGGCGAACTTGAGCAATATCAAGGAAATCATCCAAACGAAGACCACGATCCCACTCCACTTGAAATGTATTGCGACACCCATCCTGATGCTGATGAGTGTAGAATTTATGAGGATTAATAATGTCTGAAGCAACATCCACTGGATTTAATCCTGAATATATTGGTGTCCTTCCACGTTGGTTTGGAAGGATAGTTTCTAGTAAAACTTGGCAAGATAACATTGTCCCCTATACTTTTTCCGACCCTAATGAAATAAAGGGTTGGGGATTTAGATATAAAGTTAGAATCTTTAGTTGGAACACTGGAGATCCTGGAGTTGTTCCTGATGAAAAACTTCATACTGCAAATGTTATCTTGCCAGTGACAGCAGGATCTGGTCACGGTGGATATTTTGAAACGCCTTCAATTGCAGCAGGAAGTATTGTAACTGGATTTTTTCTTGATGGTGAAGGTGGTCAAGAACCTTATATTGATGGCATTCTTGCAAATGCAAATGATAAAGTTCCTAAAAAGCAAGGAACCGGACCTATTGCAGGATATCAGCAATTCAATGATACATATGGTCCTAAAGCAAAAGTTCCCGACTTTTTAAAAGAACCTAATACACAACCAATACATAAAGGGGATGAAACCAGTCATCGAGATAACACAGCGTCAAGGGAAGATCAAGAAGATAAAGATGTAAGAACTCCATTAGCATCAACACGAAAGTGTAAGAAGAATAACTCTGAAATGAAGGGTATTCAACTTACTATCAAGAATATGATTAATGAGGTTGAAAAGGCAAAGAAGAAATTAACGAAAGCACAAGGTTTTATAGGAGAAATAAACCGAATTACATCTCAAGTACGTACATTTTCTTCACGCGCTGCTCAAGAAGTTGCTTCGTATATGAAGACAATTATGGGTGGTGTTCGTGGTTATGTATTGAAAAAAATAAAAGCAGGAATTCAAGACGTAGCACCATTTTTATTTCCTACTGATATTCCTAAATTACAACAACAATTAACAAAAAGTTTAAATGGATTATCTTGTGGTTTTGCAAAAATAGTAAACGGATTGCAAAAAACTTTTGAGGGACTACTTGATTCTATTCTGGGTAAGTTTATTAACGCACCAATGTGTGCTATAGAAAATATAGTTTCTAAACTTGTTGATGGTGTTCTCGGACAAATCACTGATCTTATTGATAGTGTTGTTGGACCTCTTGCATCTTTTATTACGGGACTTACAGGTAAAGCAATGAACCTGATTGGTAGTGCATTTAATGCTCTTAATATGGTAATGGGTATTCTTAAATTCTTCCAGTGTGATGAAGAACCATCCTGTGCTGAGTATGATGAAGTTAATCAGTCTGGTCAATCAACTGATGGTGGAGATGCTGATGGTCAAGGTCAGAATCCAAGTAATAGTGATGCAGCTGTCGTCGATGGTGCTAATGGTGAAGGACAACCAACTCAAAATGAAGTTGATGCCGAGGATGGTCGAGAACCTATATCTATTGAAGTGATAGATTTTGACCTAAAAAATCAAGCACGTAATAATTCAGGTGTAACCGACCCAATTAATTTAAAAGATGATCAGAATAAAAGTCAAGAGGCAAGAAAGTTATTGGCGGGTGAAGAAGTTGATGGCGTCACATTTGAATTAGAATAGGAGAATATAAATGTCACTTTTAGACTTACAAAAATTCATACCAAAGAGTGCAGTCAAAGTATCATACTATGACAATGATGGAACTTTAGTACAAGATGCTACTCAAGACCAGGCACTTGAAGTTGAAAAACTGCGTCCTGGAACCAAATTCTTTCATAGAAATGGTAATGGTAGTCTTAGTGAACTTGGAATAAATCAAGTTATTAATTTAGACCCAAAGAATTTATTACCTCAAGGTCCACCTTGTCCGACATCTCCACAAGCTTGTGGTCCACCAAAAGTAAAAATATTTGGTGGTAATGGTCTTGGTGCTATTGCTAATGCAATTATTAGTCCAAATTCAAGTTCTATTATTGGTTTTGATATTGTAGATCCGGGGAGAGGTTTTTTAAGTCCTCCATATGTTGAACTGATAGATGAATGTGGGAAAGGTCAAGGTGCTGCAGCAACAGCAATCATTGGACCACTTGATGGTAGAAATGGAAATCCTACTGTATTAAATCCAGTTACAAACAACCCAGAAATTGGTGTGATTAGTGTAGTTGCAGATACTCCTGGTGATGGTTATATTGATAAACCAGATGGAAGTTTGGGTGGTAATGAAAACGTCTGGGCAGAACCAGAAGAAGGATACATTATTGATATTGACGGAAACTATGTTGTAATACCTGAAGGTGTTAATCCTCCAGATAATACTGCTATATACTTTCCACCAAGAGTAACTCCTGATGGAGATATTGAAGTAGACCCTCAAGTAGATACTCAAGTAGATACTCAAAACTTTCCTCAAACTTCACAACAATATCCAGTTATCCTTGAAATTGGTGATGTTGTGGTATCAGATTCTGGATTTGGATATGAACCTGGTGACACTATTAGCGTCACTCCTGATAATGGTGCAGTATTAGAACCAATTATTGTAGGAGATACTGTCACTGGAGTTATAATTAAAGAACCTGGTATAGGGTTTAACGATATTCCAATCATTGAAGTTGTATCTGACACTGGATATAATGCAGAATTCAAACCTGTTTTTAGAGTTGTTGATCCAGAAACAATAGATGTGATTCCAGATGGAGCACAAATTATTCAAGTTATCGATTGTGTAGGTAAAGTCTAATGGCAAAGTCAATAAATTACGAGACCAAAGCAAAAAATACCAAAGACGGTTCTATTGTATTTGGACATATTCATGAAGACCAGGTAAAATCTTCTCTTTTGTTACATGGACAGAAGGCAAAAGATTATATCTCAATGGACCAGACTGCTCCAAGAGAGGGGTGGATTAATTCTAGATGTAGAGGAAGATATCAGGTTGTCTCTGGAGACATTGTTCCGAAAGGGCAACCTGCAATGTATTTTGATGCCAAGAGTGGTGATATTGTTATCAAAACAAAGGGTCGTATCCGCATGGAAGCGGAGAATATTGACATTATTGCAAAAGGAAGCGATAATAAAAATGGAAGTATTACAATTGATGGAAATGAGAGTGTAAATTTAATTTCTAGAAAAGTTGATATTACTGCTGATGAACTGTTTCATGTTATTTCTGAGGGAACAGTTCAAATGACAGCAATAAATATTATGAAAACTTACGCCAATACGTTTGAGAAATTAAGTGGAGTTGGTGAAAAACTATTAGGTACAACTTCTTTTTCAACTTCAATTGATACAAGTAAATTTGAAGGATAATTAAAACTATGAGTTCAGTACACCACGGTCCAGAAAATCTATCTGGACCATTATATGTAACTAGTGAAGGATCAAAACCGAGACCGATTGTAGATACTATTGGACAACCTATTACAGGTGCTGCCTATTTACAAGGTCCAGTTCAAATTGGGAAGGATGGAGATTTTCCTTCACGTTGGGCTACCTTGATGGTTGGTACACTTGAGAATAATCAATCCGAATCACCTATTATTCCTGGTGCTCTCTGTACTGGTCTGAATAATCCATATTCTTTGGGTGTCATTGGTGATGCTGCTATTCTAGATAACCTTGATGTATCAGTAAGCATTGCTGCTGGTAAAGATATTGTTGCTCAAGGTGAGGTGATGTCACGTTGCGGTGGACATATCTTATCTGCAAAGAAAAACTTTGATATTCCTCATCCAATGAGAGAGGGTTGGAGACTGCGCCACACCTGCCCTGAAGGTCCCTCAAACGACGTTTACACACGCGGTAGAGTATCAGGGAAAAGAGAGATTGAATTGCCTTCATATTGGAAAGGACTTGTAGATGAGAACTCAATTACAGTTATCTTAACTCCTATTGGATCTCATCAGGACGTAATTGTAAAGAGATGGGACGAGCAGAAAGTATATCTTCAGTCAAAAGGTAATATGCCAATTGATTGCTTCTATCAAATCTTTGCAGAAAGAAAAGATGGAGAAAAACTAATTGTTGAGTATCTTGGAGAAAGTCCAGCAGATTATCCTGGAAACAATGATGAGTATTCAGTTTCTGGTTACCACTATGATAAAAAGGAGAGTGAATAATGCCTGAAAATTTTGAAGAAAGAAATATAGGTAATAAAAATTGCGACGAACCTGTTGTAGGAACCAAACATCCTAGCTTTGACTATATTCATAGAACAACTACAGGAGATGAAGATTATCCTGAAGATGCTTGTGGAAGATTTCTTCAAGCAAAAGTAAACTTTGATGCCATTGAAGTTATCAATGGTGGTGACATGAATGCAGAGGGTGAGGTCACCTCGAATAATGGAGGACATACCCTTTCAAGTAAGAAGAATCTTCCATTTGATATGCCTCATCCTAATAAGAAAGGATGGAGATTGCGGCATGTTTGCATAGAAGGTCCAGAGATTGCTGTCTATTGTAGGGGAAGAGTATCGGGTGATGGTGTCATTAATGTTCCGTCATTCTGGGAAGGTCTTGTTAATATGAATGATATTACGATTAGTTTGACTCCTATGGGTTCATGGCAAGAACTGTTTGTAAAAGAAATTGTAGGAAATCAAATTATTGTAAGAAATAATGCAGGTGGACCCATCAACGCAGACTATTATATTGTTGGTCGTCGTTTGGATGACGATTTGATTGTAGAATATGAAGGTAAGACTCATGAGGACTATCCAGGTGGTAACGAGGGATACTCCTTTAACTTTGAGCATAATTACGTTAAAGGTCTTATCAAGAAATTCGTCAAAGAAAACTTTGACACAGGGTCCTGACTGTGCTATGATACGTAGGTAATCAAACGAACCCCAATGCAAGACGAGTTTCTAACCCGTTGTGTGGTAGACCCTTCCACTAGAACAATTTATCTGTACTCTAGTGAAGGGTCAGAAAAAGAAGTGGTCTGTGAGACTGTCAACGAATTCATGAATGCGCTGCAATTTGTTCGTTCAATTTGTGATGAAGAAGTTCTTTCTTACGCAACTCCACTATGAGAATTAAAACACGCGAAGCAATGGAAATGTTATTTGCTGCAAAGTGGAATTTACCTAAAGCAGCAAAACATGCTGACCTTACTAACAAGGAAATGAAAATTACATTCAACGAATATTGTGTTTTTCATCAACCTACTTATCAACCTGAATAAGGTTTTTCTGGTAGTATATCTTAATAGTTAGAGTGAGATTTTAAACAAAGATTAGTCTGCTAATTAGATTGTAAAGGAGGTTCTATGGTTATAAATCTTTGGTATAACAAGTGTATAAATCAGTGGAGATGGACACTTACCGATTCTCAAGCGAACCTGGAGCAGCACTCTGGTGGACAAAAAGAGTTAAGAGTTGCTATGAATGATATTGCTAATACTGTAGAGTATATTTTGAATAGTGAATAGTGGTGCATCGTGCATTCCAAACCTCTTTTTTAAAGAGGTTTTTTTATGGATAAATAATCCATAACGGAACTATAAGTAGTAATAAGATGGGTCTTTCCAGATTAGATAATTTTCTGAAATCAGTTCGCGGAACTATTATTTACGTTGATCCAAATAGTATCGATGCCACAGATAGTATTGAAAACCAGGGTAATAGTTTAACTAGACCTTTTAAAAGTATTCAAAGGGCACTGATTGAAGCATCACGATTCTCATATCAGAAGGGATTGAACAATGATAGGTTCAACAAAACCACTATCATATTATATCCAGGTGAACACGTTGTCGATAACAGGCCTGGATGGATTCCCGATGGAGTAAATAATTTTCGATTGCGAAATGGTTTAACGTCTAATGATTTTAGTCCGTTTGATTTACAGACTCAATTTGATCTTTCGCTTGATAATAATGCATTATATAAACTGAATAGTATTCACGGCGGTGTTATCGTCCCCCGTGGCACGTCTATCGTTGGCATGGACCTTCGTAAAACAACTATACGACCAAAGTATGTTCCAAATCCAGAAAATGCAAATATTGAAAGGTCTGCAGTTTTCCGTGTAACTGGTGGTTGTTATTTCTGGCAGTTTACCATTCTGGATGCTGATCCAAATGATATTTGCTACAAAGACTATACTACAAATGTTTTTGTTCCTAACTTCTCTCACCATAAACTCACTGGTTTCGAGTATGCTGATGGTACAAATGATGTAAGTATTAATGATGATTTTATCAGTGATTATTCTACTGATAGAACTGACCTTGAAATGTATTATGAGAAGATTGGTATTGCTTATGGACCTTCTTCTGGTCGTGCGATTGAACCAGATTATCCTTCTTCCAGTCTGGATATTCAACCTAAGATTGACGAATATCGTATTGTTGGTTCTAGAGGAACTGAAGTCGGTATCACTAGTATTAGAGCAGGTGATGGTACAACTGCAACTACTACCATTACAGTCACTCTTGATGAAGTAGCAACACAATTTGATACCGATACTCCTATCAGAATTAATGGAGTAGGTTCTGCTGGATATGATGGGCAATATGTTGTCTTTAATAAAGTAGATTCAACGAATATTCAATATAAAGTACAGAACCAACCAAGTAATGCACTACCTACAGTAACTGGTGCAACTGCAAATGTTTCTGTAGATACCGTTACTTCTGCATCACCATATATCTTTAATATCTCTATAAGATCTGTATATGGTATGTGCGGTCTCCATGCTGATGGCAACAAAGCATCTGGATTCAAATCTATGATGGTTGCCCAGTTTACTGGTATTGGTATTCAGAAAGATAATAAAGCATTCGTAAAATATAATTCAACTTCTGGAATCTACGAAGATTATACTGTATCTGGAAATGATTCATTATCAACAGATTCGGCAGCTCGTTATAAACTAGATTATTCAAACTTCCATATTAAAACTTCAAACGATGGATACCTTCAGGTAGTTTCTGTATTTGCTATTGGTTTTGCAGAACAGTTCATATCTGATAGTGGTGGCGACCAATCAATTAACAACTCCAACTCAAACTTTGGTTCAGTTGCATTGAAAGCATCTGGATTTAAGAAAAATGCGTTTTCTAGAGACGATTTTGGATATATCACTCATATAATTTCTCCAAGAGAAATTGAGTCTACAGAAAAGAGCGTTGAGTTTAATTCGATTGATGTTAAAAAGGTCGTAGGTTTTGCTAATACTAGCAGAATGTACCTTTACAACCAAACTAACTCTGCAGTAAATCCCGACCACACTATTGATGGTTTTAGAATTGGTGCAAAAGAGAACGATACACTTAATGTATTAATTTCAAATAGTGGCGTTTCTACTTCATATTCGGCACGTATCATTATGCCGAATACTGAAAACTCTGGAACTGAAGTCTCTTCTAGAAAAGTATCTAATGTAGGTAGAAGTTCTGTTGGTATCAATAGCATTACTTCAAATACTCTTACCTTTGATGCTAATCATAATTTAATTAACGGTGAAAATATCCGTATAATTAGCGAAAACGGACAACTTCCAGATGGAATTACTAATAATTCTGTTTACTTTGCAATTACCTCTGGAGTCAACGCTGACCAGATTAAAATTGCAGAAACCTTAAACAGTGCTCTATCTGATACTGAAATCATTATCAACAATAAAGGTGGTATTCTTAAAGTAGAAAGTAGAGTATCCGATAAGAAGTCGGGTGATCTTGGACATCCAATTCAATATGATGCTGCTGCTTCACAATGGTATGTGAATGTTGCTACCGCAACAACTGAGCAGGGATTATATAATGCAATTGTTGGTTTGGGTTCAACTTCTCTTGGTGATGCAACTTCAAGATCTTTCATTAAGAGAATTCCTGATGAAAGAGGACTGATTGACACGGTTTATCGTGTTCGTTATGTTATTCCTTCTAATGCAAGTATAACTGCACGTCCACCTTTAGATGGATATGTACTTCAACAATCTAATACTTCTATTGGTGCAACTGATGCAGAAGTTGGATTCTTATACAACCCCACTGCACAAACACTTTCCGATTCAACTCAACTTAGAAATCCAAGACACATTGCAGATGCAAGTTGGTCCAGCAATACTGCAAATATAATTACTGAGATTCCTCACGATCTTACAATTGGTTCTGAAGTTGAAATTCTTAATATCACCAGTACCGAGAACACTGCTGGTGTTGCAAACTCTGCATTTAATGGAACATTTACGGTTGCTGGTATTAGCAGCACCAAACACTTCAGTGTTTCTCTGACAGATAATCCTGGAACATTTACAAATAATACTTCTAATAGAACAACTTCTCTTCCATACTTTAAGAAAAAGAAAACTTCTGGAACGTTCTACATCTACAGAACTCAGGAGATTCAAAAGTATATACCAAACCAACGGGATGGTATCTATCACCTGTTAGTTCTCAACTCTTCCAACTCTCCTACAGTTGCTCCGTTTACATCTTCTAGATTCTCTCAACCAATTCAATCACTGTATCCACAGTTGAACAGAGATAATCCAAAGTCCGACCCACAAGCAGCACATTCATTTGCAGTTTCGGATACTATTGGTCAAGTTGTTATTAATGAATCACAAAACTCTATCACTAAAGAAACTATCAGGGATCAACTGGTAGATTATGGTGTTGGTATTGGACTTACCGATGTTAGTTCTGGTGCTGCTGGAACCACTCATACTATTCACACCACTCTTGACCACGGTTTCAATAGAATTACTGGACTGACGATTACTAGTGCTGGTAGTGCTTATGTTAATGGTAACTATTATAATGCACAGTTGGTTGGTTTTGCTGGTTCTACTACTGGTTCTCACGCAACTGCAAGAATCACTGTAAGTGGTGGAGTAATTTCTTCCCTGAAGATTATTGACGGTGGTAGTGCGTATGGTGTTGGTAATACACTTTCTGTTGTTGGTGTTGGAACTACAACTGGCAATACTGGAGCAGTTCTGACTGTTAGCAGCATTTATAGCAACATTAGTGATGTTATAAGTGTCAATGATATTGCTCCAAGTAGTTTTGGTCAATATAATACTCTCTATAGAATTACTGATGTTGATGGGCCAAAAGCAATCTCTGTTGCTTCTGCATCAACAATTTCTCCAGCATACACTACTGGTATTGGCGCAACTGCAACAAGTGGCAACTTAATTCTGACTGGCAAATCTCATAACATTCAGTCTTTTGCATACAATAATACTGTAGGAATTGCAACTATCACTACTCTTGATCCTCACGGATTGAAGGTTACTAACAAGGTATTGGTCGGTGGATTTGATGACAACTTCTTTAATAAGAATCTAATTGTCAAGACTATTGCTTCTTCAACAACATTCACTGTTAATTCTGGAGTTAGCACTGTCGCTCATGGCACTGCAGGAAATGGTTTTGTATATCCAACTTCATATACTTCTGCTGGTGGTGTCGTTGTTCCTGCAACTGAAAGCGCGAGTGGCAGAGTTGTTTCAACTTATGCAGGCATTACTACAACAATCTCCGGTGGCATAACTGCAAATAGCGCAACAATTTCTATTGCAAATGTAACCAATTTTGACCTCAATATTGGCGATTACTTACTGATTGATAATGAAATTGTAAGAGTTAAGTCTACTGTTACTGCAAACCCAGTAAGTGTATTCAGAGGACTTTTAGGAACAGATCAGACAGTACATAATTCTGGTACTGTCATTAGAAGAATTAATCCAAGTCCAGTTGAACTTCGTAGAAACTCATTTATTCGTGCTTCTGCCCATACGTTTGAGTATCTTGGGTATGGTCCAGGTAACTACTCTACTGCTTTCCCAGAAAGACAAGATAGAAATATCAGTCCACAGGAAGAAATTCTTGCACAGTCTACAAAGAGTGATGGTGGTATTACAATCTTCACTGCGATGAATGCTGATGGAGATTTCTATACTGGTAATAGGAAAGTTAATTCTGCAACTGGACAGGAAGAAGTCTTTGATGCTCCTGTTCCAACAGTAACAGGAGAAGATCCTGGTGTTGGTGGCGTTAATATTGGATTTGATGTTCTTTCTCCACTAGAAGCTTCTATTAGTCGTTCACTTAGAGTGGAAGGCGGACCTGATAATAATATTATTTCTGAATTTGATGGTCCATTAATCATCAACAACAAACTTACTTCAACTTCCATAAAGGGTATTGAAGCAAATTCAATCTTCTTACAAGGAGATACGACTGTTTCTAGAAAGTATTCTGTTGGTCTTGGCACTCCTGTATTAGCAGGAAACGCCGGAGATATTGTTTATAATGGAATTCCTATATCTGGCAACTATGCTGGATGGATTTACACCACCAATAATGAGTGGGAAAACTTCGGATACATTGGAAATTTTGAAGATGCAAGAGTTGGATTTGCTTCTGAAAGAAATTTCCTTGGAGTCACAACTATGTTGGACTTCCGCTCTGGTATTGGTGCAACTATCAGAACCGAATATAATCAAACCGTAGGTGTTGGAACCGTTTTTGTAGATGCATCTCCACTAAATGTTGGTGTTTCTACTGGTATTGGACTGTTGAAGACCTTTGTTGGTGTTGCAACAGAAATTAACTTTGTTGGACTTGGTATTACTATTTCTGCAGTTTATAATTCTTCAGGTATTGCAAGTGTCACCTTTGATGGAACAAATGCAGGATCTGGATCACCTGGACTGCCTTTGAATTCTATTCAATATAATAACGGTGGGTTCTTTGCTGGAGATAGTAGTTTTACCTTCGATGGAACTGATGTCTTTGTAGGAAACTCTATTGGTATTAATTCATCTACTCCTAATGCAAAACTTGATATTGTTTCAACAACAACCGAAGCACTTCGTATTAAATCCACTAGTGGTTCTGGAAACATTGTAAGAGTTGATAATACTAGTAGTGATACAACACCATTTATTATTGATATTAATGGAAGTGTTGGTATCAATACTATCACTGCTAATACTGCTCTTGATGTTAAAGGAACTGCATCAGTAGATAGGGTTTGGATTTTTGAATCTAATAGAAGTAACTATGTCGGACTCCAAGTTCCAACACTTTCTGCAAACTATGCTCTGACATTACCAGCAGTAGTTGGAACTGCAAATAGCATTCTTCATACAACTGGTAGTGGAGTTCTTGATTGGGTATCACCCAACACAGTTGTAACAGGTGTTATTAGTACCACGGATGATATTTCCGAAGGTTCTACTAACCTCTTCTACACTGATGAAAGAGCGCAAGATGCTATTGGTGCTGCAATCAATTCAGGTATCCAAACAGGTATCACCATCACTTATGATGATACCGGCAATGCTTTCAACTATAACGTAGAACCAGGAGCACCTTATCCATTCACGACACGCGGGTTTAATATGCCTTATTGATTAACCCGCTTCGGGAATAACCACTATATTATACCCTCCAATAGATATGAACCCAGATCCTGATTCAATTGAAAATGTTGCGGTCGGTTCAATTACTAGTTCTAATGGACACCCGTCCATAAGGGATTGTGCTCCAGTGGATGCAAAATTTTGACTCGAAACGGACTGATTGTTACCTGTAGCAGTGATTACAGATCCTCCAATACCCCTTCCAACAGAACCGCTACCATTGCAAGATACCGCTGCGGAACCGCCACCACCCCATGAGACTGAAAAAGCGCCTTGTTGACTGGTGCGATTGTTAATTCTTAAATAATTAATCACAATTCTAACATTCTGTCCTGTATTATTGGTGTATGTTACTTCCCCACTTCCGCTCAGTACTTGCGATGCCATAGTTTTTTATAGATTACTTTTCTAATATTTATAAATAACTAAAAAGTACCTGAAGGGGAGAGTGAACCTTGGCAGTAAATAAGAATTTCGTTGTAAAAAACGGACTAGAGGTGAGTACTAACCTCATTCTTGCCGACGTTGATAGTTATAGAGTTGGTATTGGAACTTCTATAGCAGATTATACTTTACATGTTAATGGAGGAATTGGTGCTACAGATTTATATGTAAGTGGAATTGCAACTTTCGCATCAATTGACGTTACGAATGATGTGATATTTGTAGATTTGGATTCTACGAATATCAATGTAACAGGTATTGGCACGATTGTTAACGCTGCGTTAACAAACATTACTGGTACTGCTGCTACAATAGGCAGCGTACAAATTGCTTCTGGCATTGTAACGGCAGCAAGTGGCATTGTTACTTACTATGGTGATGGTGGAAATCTAACTGGTATTGTCGCTGGTGTTGGCATTAGAACAGAAGGTTCAGTTGCCGGTTACGGAATTACTTTCCTTGACTTTAGGGGAGCAGGTGTTTCTACAATCACTGCTCCAGTTTCTGGTATCTCCACAATTAACATCACTGGTGGCGGTGGTGGTGGTTCTATTAGTATTAGTACAACTGCACCACCCAGTCCTAGCGGCGGTGACCTTTGGTATAGTCCAGACCGCGCTAGAACTTTCATCTATTATGATGAAAGTGAAGTTGGATATGGAACATCAAAACAATGGATCGATGCTTCGCCATTCAATGTTGGAGTCTTATCGGCAACTTCAATATCTGTTGGTTCTCTTTCTCTTAGTAATAATCTTAATGTTTCTGGTATTACAACAGTTGGTTCTTTAGATTCTGGTAATATAAATTCTTCTGGTATTATTACTGCAACTTCTGTAACTGTTGGATCTGCTGTAACTGCTAATTCAACTGGTATTATAGTTGTTGGTGTTGTTACTGCAACTTCATTTGTTGGTTCTTTAAGTGGAACTGCAACTAATGCAACAAATATTACTCTTGCCGATGAAAGTTCTGATACCACTTGTTTTCCTCTATTTGCTACAGATGCAACGGGCAATCAAGCACCAAAGACCGATGCAAGTGCATTAACTTATAATGCTGCTAATAGTACACTTTCAGCAACAACATTTAGTGGTAATGCAACCACAGCAACTACGGCAACTAATGCAACAAACATTACTCTTGCCGATGAAAGTTCTGATCCAACTTGCTTTCCTTTATTTGCTACAGATGCAACAGGAAACCAAGCACCAAAGACTGACTCTAGTTCTCTAATTTACAATGCTTCTACTGGTCAGTTGACTTCTGTAGATTTTAATGCAACTTCTGATATCAATTTAAAGAAAGATATTGAAGTTATCACCGATGCCACTGATTTAATTAAACAACTGAATGGTGTTAGATTTGCCTGGAAAGCAAATGATAGAAAGTCTCTTGGTGTCATCGCACAAGAAGTAGAAGAGTTATTTCCTGAACTTATTTCTGAAAGAACAGACACAGGAACTAAATCTGTTAATTATAATGGTTTAGTTGGTGTTCTGATTGAAGCAGTTAAAGAATTATCTGAAAGGGTTGGAAGATTGGAGAAGGAATAATTATAAATACAATATAGTTAACGCCTAGTGGAGACACGAAAATGGCCATTAAGATATCAGGAACTACTGTTATTAATGACAGTAGGGTCCTATCAATTGCTTCCGTTTCTAGTATCGCAAGTCAAGCACAAGCAGAGACTGCTACCAACAATGATCAAATTATGACCCCTCTCCGGGTTAAACAAACAATTGATGCCAATTCATCAGGTATTGGTGAAGGGAAGGTATACTTTTTAGGAGCTAGATAATAAATGTCAGTTAATATTAGTAAATTTATGTTTAGGAGTTTAAAGTAAATGGCTAACGGAAGATTAGGATTTAAGTGTATTCCGGCATATGCATCTTGTGAGATTTATCAAAATAGTTCTGGTAGTCAAGCTTCAATTTCAATTGGTGCTCAAGGACTGAATGCTTCTGTAAATAATACAATCAGTGTTGCAGCAGGTACGACTGCATATTGTTTAGTATCCAGTCAAAACGAAGCAGTAGGTACTAACTGTTTCAAAGATGCTAGTGCAATTACCGCTGCTGGTACGGGACAAACCGATCCTCATGGCGTATGGATACAATCATCCACTGCAATTGGCGGAACGGTAACTACAAGACCAACTAGTTTCATGAACGTTAATGGAACTAGAACTTCTATCGCAGGCACTGCACTTCTATCACCAGCTCCATATGGTGGTAGTGAACGTATTTTGCCCGGTGAGGGTATGTATGCCGATAGTGCTGAGATTACGAATGGTGCGCTCAGGATGGTTCATAAAGATGCATTCATGACATTTGATTGTCATGGGATTAGACCATTATTCATTGGTTCTAAAAACTTTTGCTGTTGCTGTGAATTTGCAGGAGCAATGTTTATAAATCCACAGTGCGATTGTGCTGGTGTTAATTTTGGTTATGGGGACTCAGGTGTTGCAACACCATGTCAGATTTATCATCAAAGTTTTTCATATTTCGGCACTCCCGCTGCTTGCACTGAGTGTAGTCTATATGCGATTAATAGTTATGCTCCACCTTTTTATATAAAAACTGCAGGTGAAGTGTGCATAGGAGCTGGTGCCGTCTGCCTGGTTTGCCGGTGCCTCAGTGCGGCAGGCATCGTCGAGAGTGGCACTTTGCAACCACCAGTTATCGGATTTTATGCAGGGTGCTGTGGATTAGAGGGGAGCGCCAATGGTATATACCTTTGTTCGCTCAGAGTATTGGCCGGAGGATGTTGCTGTGCTGTGAGTAGTTGCTTCTTTGGATTTCGAGATCCGTTATCCTGCTGCTGCCTTACTTCAAGACCGCAGCGTCTTTCAACTGCACTTAGTTTATGCGGAGATGGCACAATGGCGTGCAATCAACCTTGTTGTAATCTGGGTACATCAAATCTTATGTCTCCGTATGGAGTTTCAAGAGCAGCAACTTATGGTGAATCATTATTTGCAATGAAAACTTGTGGTGGAATTACGAAATACCTTAGTGCATATCCTGGTTGTCAATTTCATGAAACGTTGAGCAAATGCTCCTGTGTAAATTGGGAAGTGTTAGATATTGCTGTTCCAGACATATCTGGATGTGAATATCCAATTAAGTACCTTGCATATAATCCCAAGGTCTCTGTTGAAAAAACTTACTTTATGGTAAGATCGGCGCAACAATCTAACTGTGGAATTTTTGAATATAAGTTTGCAGATTATATTGGTGAGGGCCTCTGCACCGGCACTTGCATTTGCCCTCAAGAAGGCCTCGCCAATCAAAATGCATTCTTTAAAAGGTCCACACTTACGGACAGTCCTTATATTGATAAAATTGCAGACTTCCCATCAGCAATGACTGCAACTAAATATACAGCTCCATTGATGTGTGTTGGGTGTCTTTATAGAATGTCTCCAAAAGAGAATCCGTTCTGGTCAATTACAGTTTATAATCATGATACTACAGAATGGGATAGATTTACAACAGAAGATTTGATTAGTTGGAAATCTGTTGCACCAGACTTTGCATGGAGTGTTAGTAATACATTCAAATATGAAACCTTTGATAATTGTTTACGAACCAGTTGCAACAATTTTGGAACAGTAGTTCCAAAATGCGGATTATTTGACTTTGGGGTAAGTGCAAATAACTATGAAAGAACTGGTGTTGTAATTTCAGATGGTGAAAGTATTATTGTTAATAATGATACAACTGAAGGTCTCACCGCTCAAGTTTGGGGGTATGAAGGATGAGTAGATTTACACGAACAGCAGGTTCTAGTGGTAGTGGTGGTGCCACTTATGGAGACAGTAATGTTTGCGGTGTCCTTTCATCTTATACTGGAGCACTTTCTGCAGGTGATGGAACAAACATTTGTTGTATCAGAAGTGAGTGGGAGTTGATTTGTGAATGCAATTGTATAACTGAATGTTATGGCACTTGTGTAGAATTTACGTTTCCAAGTACTGCAGATACTGATACTTGCAAATTTGGTGAGTATAAATTGGAAGTGAATGGTTTATATGGAAAGGATACTACTGCAGTTTGTCTGCACATGAAAATTGGAAGTGCTAATTGCTATTGCACTTGCTGTTCGGGGCATTATGCTTACGAAGGCGGTCCCTCTCCCACTTCTAGTGGATATAACCAAGCAATGTGTTTTCATTTGATCAGAGTGTCCGGGGGCGCGTGTTGGCAGGGTGGAAATTTTACAGGATGTTTTGCTAGGTTTCCTTTCATACCTACATGTAATCCAGGTGCAGGTTTTGGAGTATGTTTTTCAACTTGTACGTGGTCTGCCTGTCAAGATATACGCACTAATGGGTGGGAAAATTGTAAATGCAGGACTTGTTGGGAAGAGTTTTGTAAGGTAGCATTGGCTTATTCCGGTAGTTGCCCTATGTGTCACTGCGGTTCATTTAGAATATATGGTAAGAGACTTCGCCCATCGGCATATAGTGGTTACACAATTGCCTAATAATACACTCAACTAATATAATAAACAAATGGCAACTTTTAATTTAGACGGTTCTATTAGTAGAACTAGAGATGTACAAAATGAACTGGAAGTACAATCACTTGAATATGGTCATGATATTGAAAGATCTACAGTTGATCTTCGATACTATAGAGATTCTCTCTTATCACAAACTGATTGGAGAGTTGTAGTAGCATCAGAAACTGATGTTGGTATTTCTACTGATTGGAAAACTTATAGGCAAGCACTTCGTGATTTGCCTTCACATAATCGTGCTCCAAATAAGTTTATGATTGCAGATTGGCCATTATCTCCAGATGAATCACAATATTCAGAAGATGCAATTCGATATATCGCAGAAGTAAGAGATCCTGTTGGTCTCGGAACTACATCATGGGTTGGATTAACTACTACAGGTGATTACTATCTACAAGATATTCCAGAGTCTGAAGAATAAGGCGGATATCCGAAGGGTGGTTGAAAAACCACCCTTCTTAATGTAGAATAAATATATCAGATGAATCACATTAAGGTTTGATTTTGTTTTATGTTAAGAAGAAAAGTATTCGCCATTGACGGTGGAGCGGGACGTGCTATTGCCGCAATACCAGCACTAAAAAAATACGCAAGAAACCATCCAGACGATGATTGGGCAGTGATTGTCTTTGGTTGGGATAATTTGTTTTGGGGTATTCCTGAACTCCAAGATAGAGTTTACAGTTCTGATGTAAAAGGAATCTTCAAAAACTTGTTAAAAGATTCTGACATTATTACCCCAGAACCTTATAGAATCTGGGAATATTTCAATCAAAAGTGCTCTCTTGTAGAGGGTTTTGATAAACTTATCAACGAAACGGAAGATCATTCTGACCTTGGAGTTCCAGAGTTAGTTTTAAGTAAAGGAGAAGAAAAGAACGCTTCTAATGTTCTTACAGAAGTTAAAAATCAACAAAATAAAAATCTTACTATTGTAATCCAACCTTTTGGTAGGTCAGCAAGAATTGACAATGGAGATATTATTGATGACAGTACTAGATCTTTGGAACCCGGAGTCTACTATAAACTTGTAAAAAAACTCTCTCAGAAGTATAATATTGTTTTCATGGGAGAAGGTGAATATGCACAGTTAATTTCTCAAGAGGATCAAATTAGTGCCAAACTACAGATGGATCTCCGTGGTTGGGCAACAATAATTGAAGGATGTGATTACTTCATTGGTTGTGATAGTGTTGGTCAACATATGGCACGGGCATTTGATAAACCAGGAACAGTTATTCTTGGTTCAACTTATGCAGTAAACATCACATATCCAGATCATTTTCAAATTATTGAAAATGAAAACGTAAAGAAAGAATACTCACCAATTCGCATTTGTGGTTTAGATTCACATCTAGCAGATCGTAAGAATGATAGATGTATGGAATTTAGTGATAAAGATGTTGATAACATCTATGAGGCAATCGTAAAAGATATTAAGGAGAAAGTAAAATGACTTACAACGTATTAGCAATCAATCCTGGACATAATGGTTCTGCTGCCCTTGTATCTGGTGGTAAGTTAGAACTTTATATCGAAGAAGAAAGGATGACTCGTCAAAAATATGACGGTAATCCCTTTCGTGCAATGATGTATATTATGGATAATTATATCATTAATGAACTTATTATTGCAGGAACTGGACAAGAAAATCATCGTCTTCCCTGGACTGGAGAAGATTCTTATGGTGCTTTAGTTAGAAAGTATTATCCTAACGTAAAAATCTCTAGAGTTGGATCAAAACACCATGACGGTCATGCGTATAGTGCGTTCTACAATTCTGGTTTTGAAACAGCAGCTGCGGTCATTGTTGATGGTAGCGGTAGTATCTTTAACTTTAGATTTTCTCATGATCCAAAAGATAGTATTGAGGCATTTGAAACTGAAACAATTTACAAGTGCTCTTATGATGAAATTAAAGCAGTTCATAAGATTGGAGCAAATAATGGCATTCCCCATATTGATGCACCAGACTCTCAAATTGATGGCACTGTAACTACCGTAAAAGCATACGAAGCAGTATCAGAATATCTTGGTTTTGGATTTATTGATGCAGGAAAAACTATGGGTCTTGCGCCTTATGGTAAAGAAGATCCAAATATTCCAAATCTCTTCTATAAAGATACTGGAAGAGGTGATAAAAATATTTTTATGCCTCATTATCCAGCAGGAGCACTTATTGATTCCGAACGAATTCCTTATCTGAAGAAAACTGAAGATTCAAGAGATTGGCATCATAATCCTTCAAAAGTTACAGATGCTGCAAAAAATCTTGCATGGAAAGTTCAACAAGAAACGCAAGAAAGAGTTGGCGATTTAATTGAGAAGGCAGTAGATATTACTGGCGAAGAGAATATTGTTATCTCTGGTGGTTATGGTCTAAACTGTGTTGCAAATTATTATTTCAAAGAAAGGTTCCCCGAACTTAATATCTTTGTTGACCCAGTAGCACATGATGGCGGAACTTCTATTGGTTGGGCAAAGCATAACTCATATCAGCATTGTAAAAATCAAAACCTTGATTTTGAAACTGATCCATTGACTACTCTTTATCTTGGACCAGACTATGAGTACACTGTAGAAGACTTGGAGTATTTCAAAGATATTGAAATCTCTGATACAGATAATACTTCTATCGCTAAACTGATTAGTGAGAAGAATATTGTCGCAATGTTCCAAGGAAGATCAGAAGCAGGTCCTAGAGCATTAGGTAATCGTTCTATTCTTTATGACCCCACAGACATCAAGGGCAAAGACTTTGTTAATAGTGTGAAAGGTCGTGAATGGTTCCGTCCCTTTGCAGGAACTGTACTCAAAGAACACGCTAGTGAGTGGTTTGACCTTCGTGGTATGGATGAAACTCCATATATGATGTATGCAGTAGAACTTCAAACAAAAGCGATTGGAGAACTTCCTGCTATCACTCACGTTGATGGAACATGTAGAGTTCAGACAGTAACTGAAGAACAAAATAAAAACTATTATGATTTAATTAACGAGTTCTACAAATTATCTAATGTTCCTATATTGTTCAACACAAGTTTCAATCTTGGTGGTCACCCGCTAGTTGAAACTCTTCAAGACGCGATCAACACCTTGAGGAATAGTAAGATTGAATATCTTTACTTCCCAGAAATGAATAAGTTAGTAACACTTAAGAATGTAGAAGAGACAACTGAAGAGTAATAAAAAAGGAGGGATAAAACCCTCCTTTTCTTATAGTGAATTTGCAAAGTCTAACAGACTATCAAAGACTTGAACATCTTTATATTTGGTGTCAAATGCTTTGAGATATTTCTTTTCAGTATCTGCACCTCTTCCCGTTCTTACAAGAACTGGAGTTGATTTTGCTTTGATTGCCATTTTGATGTCTTCAATAGTATCACCAACGTAATATCCTTTTGAGAAATCAACTCCCACTTCATTCTTTGCCTTATTCAACATACCAATGTTTGGTTTTGCATAAGGATCTTGAGACATATCAGATGTATTAAAATAAAATCCATCAATAGAGAAAATACCTGCTTGTCCAAATTGTTGCATCATATATTGCATAACACCTTGCACATCTTGTTGAGTCAATAATCCTCTTTGAATGTTGGGTTGATCCGAAAACAATATTACTCTATGACCGATAAGACGAAGTTTGCGGATTGCTTCTAATGAACCAGAAATAAACTGAACGTCTTCGCGTCTTTTGATTACATTTTTCCATTCATTAATCACACCATCCCTATCAATCCCAATTACAGATTTAGTAAATGTGGATGGCCAATCCTCGGACGAATATTGAGATTGTTGGTTCATAAAAGGAGAACCTTCTTGCTGCGGTTGTGTTGCAGACACTGTTTTAGTTTGATATCTTCCCATTATTATGCTATTATTTCTATACCAATTGTAGATTATATATTTAAATAAATCAAGAGGCATTATGATTATACTTGGACTTTAATGAAAATATCATTTGTCAATGGTTGTTTTGATGTTCTTCATCCAGGACACATTGAACTCCTAAAATATGCTAAATCTCTTGGGGATTATCTTATTGTCGCCATAGATACAGATAAAAAAGTTGCAGAAATGAAAGGTCCAACACGACCTATTTTTTCACAATACGATAGAGAACTGATGCTTACGTCAATTCGTTATGTTGATGTCGTTCATATGTTTGATAGTAAACAAGAATTGGAAGAGTTGTTAGAATCCATCAGTCCAGATATACTGGTGGTAGGTTCTGACTGGAAAGGAAAAGAAGTAGTAGGTTCACAATATGCAAAATCAGTTCGGTTTTTCGATAGACTCGGAGACTACTCCACCACAAAAACAATTCAAGGTATTACTTATCGGTGATAGTTGTATCGACGAATATGTTTATGGAACTGTTAATCGATTAAATCCAGAAGCACCTGTTCCAGTTTTAGATTATATCAGAACAGAAACAAGAAAAGGTATGGCATGGAATGTTTATGCTAACCTACTTTCTTTCGGTATTGATATTACGATGATTACTAACGATGAGAACATCGTAAAGACACGATATATTGATGAGAAGTCTAATCAGCAGATTTTAAGAGTTGATACTGAAAATAATATCAAACCCTTCGAAGGTAATATGCCTGAGGGCAATTTTGATGCACTTGTTATATCTGACTACAACAAAGGATTTATAACATCTAAACGACTATTTGAATTGGTTGAATGGTTTGCGGGCCCAATTTTTATTGATAGTAAGAAAACAACTCTACCTGTAGATGATGCATATATCAAAATCAATGACTATGAGTATTCGCGATTAGAATATAAAGATCATCCAAACCTTATTATTACAAGAGGTTCAAAGGGTGCAGAATATAAAGGTAAGTTATATCCAGGCGAAAAGGTAAGTGTATATGATGTTGTGGGTGCTGGGGACACTTTCCTTGCCGCACTTGCCTACGGATACCTAACTTATGATAGAATAGAAGATGCAATACCTTTAGCAAATAAATCTGCTGCAATAGCAGTATCACATACAGGAACTTATGTACTTACCGGAGAAGATGTAAATGCGATATGTAGTTGATATTGATGGAACTATCTGCACTCCTGGTTCTACTGAAGAGATGCGATATGAACAGGCAATGCCGATTCGGGATAGAATTGATAAAATAAATAAACTATATGACGAAGGTCATACCATCGTTTATCTTACTGCCAGAGGAATGGGTCGATACAATAATATTATAGACTTGGCAGTCAAAGAATTCTATGAATTTACAGAGATACAACTGAGTTTGTGGGGATGTAAATATCATCAGTTATTTCTTGGAAAACCATCCGCAGATTATTACATTGACGACAAAGGGGTACACTCCGATGACTTCTTCACAACCTAGAGCAGGAGAATCTATTAAGTATGTTCCAAAAGGATGGGGATACGAAAAATGGATTGTCAACTGCGAAAAGTATTGTGGTAAGCTACTTTATATTGTAAAAGATAAAAAGTGTTCTTGGCACTATCACATTAAAAAAGATGAAGTATTCTACATTCAAAGTGGTAGGATACGAATTTGCTATGGATGGAATGATGACATTGAGTCATCTACCATAGCAACATTAGAACGTGGAGATAAGTTCCACGTTCCAGTTGGTATGAGACATCAGATGTACGCTTTAGAGGATACAGAACTATTTGAGTTCAGTACAGAACACTTTGATTCTGATAGTGTTCGTGTTATTCAAGGAGATACTCTTTGACAGTTTTGAATTTATAATCACCCCATTCTTTTTTAGCACAAGTATAAGTTTGATACTTACTTTTTAGGTGCTCAGGGAATGGGATGTATTCAATTTCTCCAAAATAATGTTCTGCAACACACTCTGCAACATGTTGAAAACTCACTGGATTGCTGGTTCCAAGGTCATAAATGCCAGAACCTTTATCATTATCAAGAACAATCTTGATAATATCTCCAACCCAAATAAAGTCTCGTAAAAATTTATCAGAACCTTCAAATAGTTCAAGTTTACCAGTTTCTTCAACTTGTTTTGCAAACTTACTTACAGGACTTGCTTGGTTTCCTTTATGATCTTCAGGTGTTCCATAAACATTGAAGTATCTAAATCCTTGAATGAGAGGAAATCTATCCATATTATCTTGAACCCAATAATCAATAGTCACTTTGGATAGTGCATAATAATTAAGTGGATTGATGATGCCTTGTTCGTTTCCATATACGGAAGCGGATGAGGCATATTTTACTGGAATATTATACTTTGCTGCTTTCTCAAATAACCATTGACTAAATTCAATATTGTTAGAGAATATTTTCTTTAGATTAGTTTCTACAGTTGACGATATTGCACCTTGATGAATGATAAGTTCTACTTCGTCCCATGATTTGAATGTTGATCTAAAATTTAAACAATTATTCTCTTCTATTTTAATTACTGTTTTTCCTCTTTGCTCTAAATGAACTAAAAAGTTAGCGCCAATAAATCCCTTTGCACCAGTAAGAATAATCATATAAAATATCTTTCAGATAAAGTTATATAGTACCATATTTTGCAGGTATTTCAAACCTGATAAATAATAAAAAATACCGCGAATATAATGTCTCAGACAAGGGCACAATTAGTAGGTGGTGTCGGGTTTTCCACCGCAGATAGTTTAACAGTTCATAATGGGTTAGCAGTTTCTGGTGTTGCCACTGCTATCACATTTGATGGTGATGTTGTTGGCAATATTACTGGTGTTGCTGCAACATTCACTGGTAATGTTACTGTTGGTGGTGGACTAACTGTTACTGGTATATCTACTTTTAATAATTCTACTAATTTCCGTGATAATATAACTGCAACCAACATAACACCAACTGTTGATTCAAATTGGAGCTTAGGTACTCAGACCATCAGATGGGCAACAGTTTATTCTGATGAATTTATCGGTAATGTAACTGGTGGAACAGTTGCTGGTTCTACAGGAACTTTCACTGGTGTAACAGTTGGATCTGCTGTAACTGCTAATTCAACTGGTATTATAGTTGTTGGTGTTGTTACTGCAACTGAATTTACCGGTAATATTACTGGTGTTGCTGCAACATTCACTGGTAATGTTACTGTTGGTGGAACATTAACTTATGATGATGTAACCAACGTCGATTCTATTGGTGTTGTCACCGCAAGAAGTGGAATTCAATTTGGACTTGCTGGTGTTGGCGGTTCTGTAAGTGGTACTGGAAATGCAAATTTCGCTGGTATTGTAACTGCTACTTCATATTATGGCGATGGATCAAATCTATCTGGTGTTGAGTCTGGTGTTGCTAATTTTGTTGCAAGTGGTACTATTCCTAATGGTGCTACAGTAGTTATTAACACTGATGGAACTGTTGGTGTTGTTACTTCAACAGTTTCTTCAACTCCAACTACTAGTCCTGAAACGGCGTTTAATACAAATGGAGACAATGAATCCATCTCAGCTACATATGACTCTGCTAATGGTAAAATAATTGTCGCTTATAGAGATGGTGGTAACTCTGATTATGGAACAGCAATTGTAGGAACTATATCTGGCAATTCAATTAGTTTTGGCACCCCAGTAGTGTTTAATAGTGGAGATAGTACATTCATCTCAGCCACATATGACTCTGGTAATGGTAAAGTAGTTATTGCTTATAGGAATGTAGGTGGCAATAATTATGGTAACGCGATAGTTGGAACTGTATCTGGTACTAGTATCAGTTTTGGTTCTGCAGTAGAATTTAATAGTGGACCGACGATACTTATAAGTTCTACATATGACTCTGCTAATGGTAAAGTAGTTATTATTGGTAAGCGTTTATCTCAAGGAAGAGCATATGTTGGAACTGTATCTGGCACTAGTATCAGTTTTGGTAGTGAAGTAGTATTTGCTGCATACGATTTGACTTACACCTCAGCCACATATGACTCTGCTAATGGTAAAGTAGTTCTTGCTTATAGCCAGGGCACCACCGCTGGACGAGCAATTGTTGGAACTGTATCAGGTACTAGTATTAGTTTTGGTTCTGAAGCAACATTTAATGCTGCTAATACCCTATACATCGGATCTGCATATGACTCTGGTAATGGTAAAGTAGTTATTGCTTTCATGGATGGTGGTGACTCTAGTAAAGGGAAAGCAATTGTTGGGACCGTAAGTGGTACTGATATCAGTTTTGGTAGTGAAGTAGATGTCAGTGGCACTAGTTATTACAACACAGTCACATATGACTCTGCTAATGGTAAAGTAGTTCTTGCTTATAGAGATGGTGGTAACTCTGATTATGGAACAGCAATTGTAGGAACTGTATCAGGTACTAGTATTAGTTTTGGTTCTGAAGTAGTATTTAATAGTGCATCGACCAATTTTTTGTGCAACGCATATGACCCCAATACTCAACGAGTATTTCTTGGTTACTCTGATAGCGGTAATAGTAATCATGGATACTCAGTTCTCGTTAGCACTGTAACTCAAACAACCAACCTAACTGATGAAAACTATATTGGTATTGCAGCAGAAGCAATATCTAATGGGGCAACTGGTAAAATTAGTATTGCTGGTGGAATCAACTCTGGTCAAACTGGTCTTAGCACTGCTAGAAAACACTTTGTCCTACCTGATGGTGGTGGTGTTACCATTGGTGCTATTTTCCCTGTTGTTGTTGCTGGGACTTCTATCTCTGCTACAAAAATTATTGTAAAAGGGTAATAAGTCCATCAACTGTTAACAAGACCTCGCAGAGACCCTGCGGGGTTTTATTGATTAAAAGGTAATACTATAAATAATTGATAATAGTAAGGTAATAAGTTGCTGTGGCATTAAACTTTCCAAACAGTCCAGGAATTGGAAGTGTATTTGTAGACACTGATTCTGGATTTAGTTATAAATGGGATGGAACAGTATGGAGTGGGTTTGTTGGACAACAACCCAGTGAAATAAAGGCTCTTACTGATATATCAAGTTCCTTTAATGGTGTATTGACGACATTTGCTCTGGCACATGACGGTTCTGCTGTTCATCCAGTAAACTCTGCTCAATTAAGAGTTGTTCTTGGTGGTGTTGTTCAAGCAGCAGGGTCTGATTATACAATAAGCACTAGTAATATTGTATTCACTACAGCGCCTATTGCTGCGCTTGATTGTGCGATAACTCTTCTTGGAACTGCATTAGCTCTTAATGTCCCTGCTGATGAATCTGTAACTCCAGGAAAACTTTCTACAGGTGGTCCAAAATGGAACACTAGTGGAGACGTTTACATTAGTGGTATTGCAACTGCTAATAATGGATTAGTTGTTGGTGTTGGTTTAACTCTTGGCGATAACGTTAAGTTAAATCTTGGTACTGGTAGCGATCTACAGATTGTTCACGATGGTTCAAATAGTATCATTGATGATGCTGGAACTGGGTCATTGGTTTTAAAGTCTGATACTGAAATTAAGTTTTTAAAGAGAACTGGTGATGAAAATATATTAGTAGGAACTCCAGATGGTTCTGTTGGGTTATTCTACGACAATACAAAACGTTTTGAAACCACTACTGGTGGAGCATTAGTTTATGGGACAGTTGGTGCTGGACAAACTGCATTAGTTGTTGAAGGTGATGTGAGAGTAACTGGTGTTGTTACTGCATCTTCGGGATCATTTACTGGTAATGTTACTGTTGGAACAGTTGCTGGTTCTACAGGAACTTTCACTGGCGATGTAGATATTGCAGATAAGATTGTTCATACTGGTGACACCAATACTTCATTAAGATTTCCTGCTGCTGATACATTTACAGTAGAAACTGCTGGTAGCGAGCGCCTACGAATCAACAGCGGGGGGAACGTCGCCATCGGCACTGACTCGCCCCAGTCGAAGTTACACGTATCTGCAGAGGTTGACGCTGAATCTTTTCGTCTGCAAAACGACCGTCACACATTCCGGTTTGATAATGTAAAAACTGGAACGGGTACAAACTGGAATGCTTACCAGCAAGTATTAGAGCACGGCGTAGATACTACCACCCAAGAGTTCATCAAGTTTGGAAGTGGCAACGACAGTCCAACTAAACGCATTAACTTAGGAACTGCAGAGGATGCTGATTTGATGCATCTGGTGACTAACCAAGTCGGCATCGGCACTTCATTGCCCCAGTCGAAGTTGCACGTTCAAGATGTAACCAAAACAGGCACTGCGGTTGGCTCCAACTTAATCTCTAGATTTCTTTCAAACGCTTCTGATGGCGATGCTCATATTCAAATTTCAAACGGCGTAGACCACTCTGCCCTCATAGGAATTCAGGATGGAGCGAATATTTACTTTGCTCTCGATGGTACTGAGCGCCTACGAATCGCTTCAGCAGGACAAATTGGTCTTGGTGGTGCTAACTATGGAACCAGTGGTCAAGTATTGTCCTCTAATGGTTCTGGTAGTGCTCCAACTTGGCAAGATGCTGGTGGCGGTTCTTGGAACTTACTTTCAACTACTACTGCTAGTAGTGCTTCAACTGTGGATATTACAAGCAATATTAATAGTACTTACAAAAGGTATGTTATTGAATTACTTGGTCTTGTTACGGGGCACAATCAGCTCCGGATGAGTCTATATGTAAATGGTACTCTTAATAGTTCAAACAATTACTCTAGCTATTTTGACGGATATTCAGCAAGGGAAGGCCAGTCTGCCAGCAGTAATTCGGCAAGATCCGACAATGCCGGTTATATGCTAATGAATGGTTTGGATGGCACTGATAGCGATGGAATAAATGATGGAAGGGTAATATTAAACGATCCGAGCAGATCTAATTTTGATAAATATGTGGTCTTTTCAGAGTATTACTCAGTAGGTAACGCGGGTAGTAGTTACCCTTCTGTCAATTATGGGCATATGATTGGTGGGATGCGAAATACATCAGGTGGAACATTTGCAAATGTTACTGGCATACGCTTTGTTACATATTCCGGTACTATAACTGGTACATTTAAACTTTACGGCATTACTTAATAGGAGAAAACTACAATGACTAGATATCACGCAACACCAGAAGGTAATGTACCCTTTACTGCTGAAGAAGAGGCAGAATGGGATGTTATTGATGCACAATATGCTTCTGAAGCAGACACAAGGAAAGCAGAAGAAGTACGCAATGAACGCAACCAACTAATCCAACAATCTGATTGGATGGCATGTTCTGATGTAACTATGTCAGATGCATGGAAGACTTATCGCCAAGCATTAAGGGATATCCCAACACAGACAGAGTTCCCTAACAATGTAACTTGGCCTACCAAACCTTCATAAAATAGACACTCTATAAACCGTCTACCTTGACCCCGCAGAGACCCTGTGGGGTTTTATAATATGTGGAGACACGCAGGAGGGATGACCACCACACACAAATTAATTTTTATTGCTTCGTTCTTCTGGATGATGAACTGGGGCACCCGTGTAACTGCTGCTGCAATCAATGCTTTATCTTGAAACCCGTGGTTATGGATATAGTCAAAGGCGTTGTGAAGATGTAGTTTTTTGGTTCGTCAAAAAGTATCTTCCACGTCATAAACTTGATATCACAGTTAATCATCGTGGTCTTCTTCGTGAAGGTGTGCATGGGTTGTGTACTGCGATGGATTCTGACTATCGTCCAAGAGAATTTGAAATTGAGATGCACAACCGTCTTGATGTTGACAAGTACTTTACTATCCTTCTACACGAACTGTGGCACGTTTATCAACACGTTAAGGGTCATCTTAAGGATAAGGGAGAGAAACGCTATTGGAGGGGCATAGATCACTCTTATACGAAGTATTCTGACCAACCATGGGAACAAGAAGCAAGAGAGATGGAAGTAAAACTCTATCATTTATATCTTGGTCTTGATTCTAATTCTTTTGATAAAAACACAATTCTTTCCAATCGCTTGACAGGTTCATGAATTCCATGTAGACTACCTTTGTTCCGGTTAATAGACAAGCTTTAAGTACACTAAGAGATTATGATTACCAAGACTAAAACTGAATTCATTTGTGTAAAACCAAAGAGTAAAAAAGCAAAGAATCGTTTTGCTAATTTAATGAATGGATTGCATTCTTGTCGTATTGAAAAGCGTGAAGATGGTAAGATGTTCGTTGCATCTATTAGTGGAAAATACTTCTTTTGGATGCGTGAGTGTAATGACGATCATTGGGACGTTGTTAAATAATCAAAATTATAAATTGAGGTTTTAATTACATGTATGATCAGAACACTATTCAAGATAATGAAACTAAGCAAGAGAAGTGGAATCGTGGTTTAGACCTGTTTGTTGAAAGTGTACTAAAACCTGATCCACAACTTCGTCAATGTGCTCATAATCAACTTTGTTATCATGAGCTCATGAACGTTCGTGATGATGTGCTAGAGTATTTGAAAACAAAAAGATGTCCAGTATGAATAGTTATTCTGAACAACGTAAAGAACGTTTGAGTGAAGTAATATTTGATTATTTGTCTGATGAAAACACGACACCAGATGAATTATTGTGTGACTTAATTGAAGAAGTCAAAGATGTATATGACTATTATAATAAGTATGCAACCAAATGTAAAAAAGTCTTAGATATGTTGTCTAATAATAACATTCTAGAAACTACTGATACTAAAGATTGGGAAGAATTCTGGAGTTCCTGTAAATCTGAAGAAAACTAAATTATTGTGTTATAATATCAACACAAATAAGTTAAACAGAGGTTTCGATGACATTACCTTCAAAGAGCAAGAAACTTGATAAAAATGAAATCAATAGTATAGAAAATGCAGTAAAGGAAGCAGGTATTCAACAAATTCATCCAGAAAAAATGGAAGCATTTGCTGAACATATGGTTGAAAAACTCAAAGGTTCTGGTAAATCTCATGAAGATTGACACTTCCCTCTTGACTTAACAGTTAAGGGGGATTATTCTTATGGAACAAAATTACTCACCTTGAAACTGTCCTAGTAACACAGGCACTACGTTATGATCACGCTCCGCCCACATCAGAAACGCATTCTTAACAGTATGCTTGCCTATGACAAAGGTCAAGTCATTGTGCCTACCGGTGGTGGCAAGACTCTCTGTATGATTCAGGATGTTGTGGAGAATTGTAAGTATATTGACAACGGAATGACGACAGTTGTTGTTGCTCCGCGTATTCTGTTGGCAGAACAACTGTGCTCCGAATTTCTTGAGTTGATTGATACAACTCACGCACATATAATGCACGTTCATAGTGGTGAAACGGACCATTATTCTACAACTAAAGCAGATGATATTCATGTCTTTGCTAACACTGCTCGTGCAGTGGGTGAGAACGTTATCATCTTCACCTCTTATCATTCGCTCCATCGTATTATGGAAGCAGATATTGAGGTGGACAACATCTATTTTGATGAAGCACACAACAGTGTGCAGAAGAACTTCTTTCCTGCGACTGAGTTCTTTGCTAATGAAGCAAATCGCTGCTATTTCTTTACTGCAACACCCAAACATTCCCTTGCTGCTTCTAAACCAGGCATGAATTGGTCTGTTTATGGTCAGGTTCTCTGCAATGTTCCTGCTCCTGAGTTGGTCAAACAGGGTTACATTCTCCCTCCTAAAGTTGTAGTCAAGCAACTGCCTATGATCAAAGGTCGTAAGGTTATGTTTGCTGATGATTGTGACAATCTCATCGAAACCATCGATGACAACGACATCGACAAAACTTTGATCTGTGCTCGCACAACAAAGCAAATCATCAACCTTTTGACTCACTCTGACTTCTGTGCTGAGTTGTATCAACGTGGTTATTCTTGGATGACAATCACAGCGAAGACAGGTGCAATCATCGATGGTAAGAAAGTCAATCGTGACGTATTCTTTGACACCCTGAATACTTGGGGTAAGGACAAAACCAAGAAATTTGTTGTTCTTCACCACTCTATCCTGTCTGAAGGTATCAACGTCAGTGGACTTGAGGCTGTTATCTTCATGCGGAACATGAACTACATTGGTATCAGCCAAAGTATCGGACGAGTTATCAGACTTGGTGGAAGTGAGAAGACATTTGGATTGGTTTGCATCCCAACTTATGATCGAGTTGGCATCAGCACTGCCAAGAAAGTTCAGGCAGTTGTTGATGTTGTGTTCAATCAAGGTCAACCTGCGATTTCGGAGATTAGACGCTAATTTATCATGAAAAAATCTACTATTGTATGAAACTAATACAACAAAAGAGCGACATTCTAGACCCTAAACCTGTAGAGCAAGGGTTCATCGTTGGAAAATATGATGATCCTATGATGTATGCAGCAGTTCCCAT
>Ga0209535_1000339_pt1 | contig 32708 bp, 53 predicted proteins | sample LinPmetageLP28_FD_184041 | JGI IMG/M metagenome (GOLD analysis project Ga0209535, IMG submission 184041) | Marine viral communities from the Pacific Ocean - LP-28 (SPAdes) (version 2) | ecosystem: Environmental > Aquatic > Marine > Oceanic | place: Pacific Ocean | collected 2009-08-22
TTCCAACAACAGCAAGATAGGAGTATAATTTCAATATGTGGGCATTAGTAGAAAACAATTCAGTAACACAGGTCTATACAAGACCTAAAGCAATCACCATTGGGGATGTAAACTATCCGTCCAATATCTTTATGCTGTGGTCAAGCGAGGAGCTTGAAGCCATAGGTATTTATGAGGTTGTTGTCGATAACAGCAACTATAAAGATCCAAGTTATTACATCAACACGAATCAATCTTTTGACTTCGCTAATGATGTTGTCACCGCGTCTTATGGTACAGCCACAGCAAAACAACTAGACGATACAACAGACCCAGATACAGGCGTTGTAACTCCAGGACTTAAATCAAATGATATTACTGTTGTAGACCAACAGGCCTATGGTTACTTACAACCAAACGACTGGTATGTGGTTAGAAACCAAGAAGCTGGAACAGCGATTCCTGCTGATTGGACAACTTACAGAACCGATGTTAGATCTACCGCAACAGATATGGTTAGCAAAATTAGTGCAGTAACAACAGTGGATGAATTAGCAGCTTTGTATACATACAATGATGCTGAACCACCTGTTAGACCATTGGGAGAATGGCCAATACCACCATCTAGTTAATGACTAATAAAGCGAGGTCTTATACAATAAGGCTATGGCATTATTCCCAATAACACCCCCCGCAGGGATCGTAAAAAACGGCACAGACTACGCCAATAAAGGGCGTTGGGTCGATGGCGATTTAGTGCGTTTTGAAAACGGCTACCTCAAACCTATTGGTGGGTGGGATAAACTAAAAGCTGCCGCATTAGACGGAGCTATCATTGGTCTTTATAGTTACAAAGATAATACTGGTGAAAATATACTAGCGGTTGGTACAAGAAAAAAAGTATATGTTTTGTATAAAAATGTTTGGGATGATATAACTCCATCAGGCTTTGTTAATGATGCCAGTGATGATCCATTAGGCTTTGGTGCTTATATTTATGGCGAAGAAGATTATGGTGATGCCAGGAGTCAATCAGGTTTAGTTCTACAAGCTGGTTATTTTTCTTTTGACAACTGGGGTGAGGATTTAGTCTTTACCTTTTCTAAAGATGGCAAGATCTATAAATGGCAACCAAACTCAGGCGGCACAGCAGATACCATAGCAACTCCAGTAACCAACGCACCCGTAGGTAACTTATCAACCTTAGTCACCAATGAACGACATTTAGTGGCTATAGGCTCGGCTAGTGACCCCAGAAAGGTTGCTTGGTCAAACAGAGAGGATCGTAACAACTGGACATCGAAGGCTACAAACACAGCAGGAGACTTGCAAATACCAACAGGCGGTAGAGCCTTGTTTGGTGTTAAATATAGATCTGATGTTATCATTTTTAGTGATACTGGTATTAACAGAATGTTCTACGCAGGATCACCATTCGTTTATGGTATTGCCGATGCTGGTACTAACTGTAAATCAATCAGTTCCAGAACAGTTGTATCAACAGGTAACTTTTTAGCATGGATGGGTGAAAACGCTTTTTATGTTTACGATGGTTCTGTAAGAGAGCTACCATGTGAAGTGCATGATTATGTGTTTGATAACATTAATGTACCAGGCAGAGGTGCTTGTTGGGGTGGACACAACTCTAACTTTAATGAGATATGGTGGGGATTCCCAAGCGGTGACTCACAATACACTTCCAACAAATATGTTATATGGAATTACAACTCAAATGTTTGGTCTATAGGATCTATGGACAGAGGTGCTTGGGTTGACCAGGGTGCATTTACATATCCGATAGCAGGTGACTCTCAAGGTTTTGTGTATGAACATGAATCAACTACATTAGATAATTCACCTAATCTAAACTCACAAGTACCATTTTGTGAGACAGGCCCTATACAAATAGGCAATGGTGATAACTATGTGCAATGCAATCAAATATTACCAGACGAAGAGGCTAACACACTTCCAGGTGTCACCCTTAGTTTCAAAGGTAAATTCACTCCACTAGGCCCTACAACGGACTTTGGATCATTTACCTTTGAAAGTGATGGCTACACAGACGCGAGGTTTACAGCAAGACAAGTACAAATGACTGTAACAGGTAGCACAGACCAAGACTTCCAAGTGGGTAATATCCGCTTGGATGTTAAGAACAGAGGTAAAAGATAATGCATTTAGCATCAAAAGATCAGTACCTACAAAGAGCTGTTAATGCCAAGGTTAATGTAAGCACAACCAATCTTACAACTGTTTATACAGCACCCACAGGCGGTGATTTTGATTTTGCTATCATTGAGTCTATTTTGGTTTGCGATCATGGTAATCAACAAACAAATGTTGATTTAACCATTGTTGATACTAGCTCTGCTTCTTTTTCAATTTTTAAACAACACAACATATCAGCACACGCAACCGATGAGATGTTAGCAAAAGATTTAATTCTAACCGCAGGTGAAATACTTAAAATACAAGTATCACACGCAAACATTCATGTAACCGCAAGTATTGTAGAGTATGGAAAAGGCGATTAATAAAGTCACACCAATAAAGAAAGAACCAGAAGACTGGGAAATTCAATGGGATAAGTGCAAACCTCTTGTCGAGAAAGCAATCAAATATCAAGATTCCTATACAATTGACGATGTAGAGGCTAAAATAGAAAATGGAATCGCCCTATTATGGCCAGGAAAAGAAACAGCTATAGTTACAGAATTTGTAGTTTTTCCTAATAAGAAAGTATTACATATTCTCTGCATAGCTGGTAAATACGAAGAAGTGGAAGAGATTTATAAAAGCATAGAAAACCACGCAAGAGAAATAGGTATAGATAAAATTACTGGAAGTGGTCGTAAAGGTTGGTTAAGAAAAGTAAAACATCTTGGATTCAAGCAAGAATACATGATAAGCAAAGAATTATAGGATAAATATATGGCAGATCCAATGACAATCGCAGCAGTAGTTGGTGCAGGTGCAGCAGCTAAATCTGCATTTGATCCTGAAACAGGTAAGCAAACCACACAAATGGATCCGGCTCAACAGGCCATGTATGAAGATCTTTATAGAAGATCTCAAGGCATAGCGGCACAACCATTTGTACCCTACACAGGTAAAAGGATTGCTGGATTTTCTCCGGATCAACTCAGAGCATTTGAATCAACTCGTGGTATGTTTGAGGCTGGTCAACAATACGATCCGCTAGGAACATTAAGTCAGTTAGGCCAACAACCAACACCAGGTTTATTACAGGCAGATATTGGTGCATATCAATCACCTTATCAACAACAAGTGATCGATCAAACCATGGCTGATATTCAGAGACAATCTGATATTGCACAGCAACTAGCACAATCAAGAGCAATTAAAGCTGGTGCATTTGGTGGTTCTCGATCAGCTTTACTTGAAACTGAAGCAACCAGACCATACATAGAACAACAAGCAAGAACATCGTCCGCATTAAGACAAGCTGGTTTTGAACAGGCACAAAGAGCCGCAGAATCAGACATTGAAAGACAGATGCGAGACAGACAGTTCCAGGCCGGTATCCAACAAAATTTACTTGGCGAACAATACAGAAGCCTTGGATTGCTTGGTGGTATCGGTGGCCAACAACAACTGTTCCAACAACGAGCATTAGATGTTCCTTATCAAGAATTTGGCAGAGCATTAGATTATCCAAAACAACAACTTGGTTTACTGGCACAAGGCCTTAGTGGTCAACCTCAATTTGGAAGCACACAAGGTTATCAACCATCTGGTTTAGAGGGCGTAACATCTGCAATGAATATCCTAGGCTCACCATTTATGCAGAGTGCTTACACTGGATATCAACAAAATAGAGCTGGAGCAGAGTACGATAGATTAACAGATGGCGATACTTTATTTGACGTATAATCATGGCAAATTCATTTCAAAAACTAGCAGACATTCTTAACATTGAAAATGCAAGGCTATCTGGTGATCCTAAAAGATTGCAGGTTGCATCGCAGATGCAAGAAACAAAAGAATTAAAACAAGCAAACGCACAGAGCGAGGCTGAAATTAACAAAGCGATTGATGAGTCTAACTTGCCTGAAAGTCAAAAGAGATTGTTAAAGGCTTTAAGTTTAAAAGAAAAGGCTGCTTTTTTCCTAGAAACGCAGAAGCCTAAAAAGGGATTAACCCCTAACGAAATGGTTAAAATGGAAGAGGCTAAAGTTTTACAAAAATTAAAAATGGCTGATGGTGATGTAGAGTTATTGTCTCCATACGAAAAAAATATTTATGACAACTATGTTAGAGGCGGAAGTATTAATCCGTTTATGGAGTTGTTAGCCAAAGAAATAGGTGGCAAAGGAGCAACTCCACCGCCTGTTGTCCCAAAGAAATATACTATAACAAACGATTTATATTCAGGACAATCAGCAAATGATGTCATTGTCAGTGCGGTTTCAGCAAACCCCAGCCTCTCTAGAGAAGAAGTTATTAAAAATTTAATATCTCAGGGTATTATAGCCGAGGGATAAAACATGGCCGAATTTATAGTTCCGCCCCCGCCTAAAAAAGAACCATCAAATACAAATAACGAATTTGTATTGCCAGACCCAATACAGGCTAATACTTCGGCAAACTTTGTCTTACCTCAAACAAGTAAAGAAAATCCATCTTTTTTTGGTGATATTCCGGAAGCAGAATTAAAACAAGATCCTGAATTTATTAGAGCCGCAAAAAATATTTATAAATGGAATGAAGGCAGAACTTTTGGTTTTAAAAACAAAGAGCCTAAAAAATTAAACTCAGATGAACAGTATGCTGACTATGCTCTTAGATACATGGGTTGGTTTAATTACAACATACCTAAAATGGGCAAAGAGGTTTTAGATTTAAGGTCTGCCTCTGAAGATCAAAAAAATGATTTTGTTACTTTGATGGATAAGTACGATCAAAAGAAAATTAGTCTTGCTGGTACCGGAAGATTCGCTGCTGGTGTTTTATCTGATCCAAGCACTTATGTTGGAATAGGAACTTTTGGTGCTGGATTGGCCGCAAGAGAAACAGCAAAAGCTGCCGCTAAAAGATCTATAAGAGAAATGGTTAAGTCTGGATTAAAGGTTGGTGGAACCATTGGAGCCTTAGAGGGTGCAACTTATACAGTTGTTGATGATGCTTTAAGGCAGTCAGCAAGAATACAGGCTGGTCAACAAGAGGGTTATGATGTTGGCCAGGGTGCAAAAGCCGCAACACTAGGAACTGTATTGGGTGGAACTTTGGGCGGAACTGTTGGTGCTGTAGCTGGAAGGGTAAAAGGTAAGAAAGTTGTTGGGTTTGAAGATAACGTAGATAAACAGCTTGTTGAATTAGGTTTGGATCCGCAAAAAGCAAGACAAGCTGAAACATACGATCCCTGGGCAGATCCGATAGAAACAAAGGATCCAATTAAAAGATCAAAGCAAATAGAAAAAAACATAAAAGATCAAGAAAAGTATAAAACTGCAAAACTTCAAGATCCTGTGGTTGACACAAAAGAAATAAATATAAAACCTGGAACTTTAGGAGATCTGGTTATAAATGATCCGCAAGGATATATAAAAGAAGTTTACAATGTTGATGCTCCAGATGTTTCTTACCCAAAATTTAAAATAATTAAAATCGATGATGGTCAAACTGGTGAACCTAGATTTAACCTGATACAAAATCTTTCTTTAAAAGATGCATACGATGATCTAACTTTATCTAACATAGCCAGGACAAATAGATTGTCCGATGAGGATCTTATCAATTTAAAAGAGGATGTAATTATTGAAAGAGATTTTACCAATCTTGATGATGCAAAAATGTTTGCAAGTGAGGCGGTTGCAGAAATTAAACTAAAACAACCGGAAATAGAAGCTCCAAAACCCAAACCTAAAAGCAAAGCATTTCCTGAAAGTTTAAAAATACCACCTAAGCCAAAACTAAGAACAGCCAGACAATATCTTAAAAAAGCTATCGGCAAAGACTCTGGTGAGATGGGTGATTTCTTACAATCTATAGAGGGTAAAAGTGGTCAAATACCAGCAGCTTATAAAGCTCCAAAAGGATCAACAGGTATTGGTGCTGATGGTGTAATTAGTCGTATGCAAGATGATGGTTTTTACGAGGGGGCAACAATAAGAGGAGATCGGGGAACAACGGCCGGTGAAGCAGATTCTTTCTGGGATGATATTGCTGCCGATAAAACGCATCCAGATGACCAGTTGCAGTTAGATATTTACAATCAACAGATTGATGAAATACAGGCAAAAAAAGAACTTCTTAATGAGTACGACATAGATCCCAGGGGTATGAGTGATGAAGATGTTGCAAAGGTCTTGCAAGAAATAGAAGATCAACAAATACCACCGGCATATATAAAGGATCAAGCACCGATAGAAACTTATGAACAAGCTATTAGGCAAACAGATGAACCTATACTTGGCACCACAGACTTCCAACAAGACACCACAGTTGCTTTGAACCAAAAGGTTATTGATGTTGGAACACAAATTATGGATGAGTTGGACATACCAAGAAATCCAAAAGTTTTAATATCAGACCAAATAAAGGAAGCGATTTTATTAGCAAACGAAAACAAAATTTATAGAGATAAGTTTGCTGAAGTTTTGTCAAGGAACAACTTAACTGTAAATCAACTAAGTGGTCTTTTTAAAGAAAGTATCAGTGATTCTGCTAGAAGGATGCAACAACTCTCTGTAATAAAACAATCATTAAAAAAAGTTGGTCAAGATCTTGGTGATATTGAAAAGCAAGAGGGTTTTTATTCTAACTTTATTGATAACTACTCAGACACAATAAGAGCACTTGATAATATCAGAAGGGGTTTATTGGTTAGTCAAATTGCTACAGCCATGCGTAATAACACCGCACAAATTGGCCGGGTAATGTTAAACACTTTGGTTCAAGCATTTGATGGAGCCTTAAATCAAACATTTAATCCTGTAAGAAGAGCATTTGGTTCAAAAGAACAAATAGTAGATCACACCAAATCTTTTAGATTGTTTATGAATTTAACTAAAAACAAATCTAAGGCAAAGGATTTAACTGAATTTTTGACCAAGTATTATGTCAATGAGGGTGATAAATTATTTACCAAGTATGCGTCTGAAGTTGCTGATTCATCTAAAGCAAAAGTATTCAAGGGTGCACAAAAAGCAGTAGATGGCCTTAACTATCTAAATAGATTACAAGAGTTTTATTTTCGAAGGGGTATGTTTGCAACATCAATACAAAACACTTTGGCAGAAAAAGGCATAGACATAAACAAAATTGGTATTGGAGACGATCTATTAGATTATATTTCTGCTGACGATATATCAAAAGCAGTAGATGATGCTTTGTATTTCACTTACGCTAAGACTCCAGATAATTCATTTCTCAAGAAGTTTGTTGAAATATCTAACTCCATACCATTTATCACAACCGGAGTTTTGCCTTTTGCAAGATTCATGGCTAATGCGGTAGAGTTTCAGTTTAAACATAGTCCAATTGGTTTTGGTTTGCTTTTAAGACCAAAGGAAATTAAAAAAATTGCTTCTGGAGACACCTCTGCTATGAGTCAAGCAATCGTTGGAACCACATTACTTCTTGCAACGATTGAAGCAAAAAGGAGAGGGCCGGAAGATCAAAAATGGTATGAATTACAAACATCTAAAGGCAAGACGATTGATATGCGACCATACTTTCCTTTAACACCTTATATGTTTGTTGCAGACGTTATTGCTAGATTAGAATCAGGAAGAAATTGGGGTGATGCTAAAGACATATTACAGGCATTAACCGGAGCGCAATTCAGGGCGGGTGCGGCACTAGGTTTTGTAAACAACCTTTTAAATGGTCTAGCTGGATTAGATACCCAGGAAAAAATTAATAGATATATGTCCGATTTTGTGGCGGATGTGCTTGGTGGTTTTGCAACGCCTCTTAGAATGTTTAATGATTTTTTAGATCAAGAGCAAGAATTTAGAAGACCTGAAAGAGAGGGTGAGTTTTTCCCGGATCTTGGTAATAAACTTTTAATGAATATTCCTATCGCAAGAGAAAGGTTCCCGGAAGTGGAATCCCCAACAAGAAAAGCTACACCAGGAAGGCCTGATTTTGTAACAGTACCTTTTACCGACCAAGAAATATATGGGCCTTTAACAAGACAGCTAACTGGTATAACAGTAAGAGAAGAAAAAAATGATGCTGAAAGAGAGTTTGATAGGCTTGGTTTTAAAATGCGTGATATTTTGCCATATTCTGGAAACGAAAAAGTGGATCAAACCAGGGCAAAATATATCGGGCCATTCGTTGAATCTGGTATTTCTCCACTTGTTAAAAGTGAGGGATATTTAAAGTTAAGTAATGCAAAAAAAGAGTTGGCACTTAGAACTGTTTTAAAAGAAATTAGAGGGGCGGCTAACGATTACATAAAAGAAAATAGAATTAATGAAATTGAATTTCAAAAAGCATCTTTTAATAGACAGCCAAAATATATTAAAAAATTGCTTAATGAGGCTGGTGTTAAATGGGAAACAATCAGGACTGATTTACTAGAATAAAATGCCCCAAGCAACAGAACGAGTTGGTCGTTTTGGTGAATACCTCGCAGCAGCAATCTTGTCTCAAGTCTCTGATACAGTAAGCATCGTTCCACACAACGCATCCGCAGACATTATCTTTGAACACAACCTAAAGCTATATAAGTGCCAGGTTAAAACTCAATCCAAAATAGAAAAGGCTAGAGGCAATTGGCGATTTGATATGCGTAAGGGTCAAAGACTAGCACACAGAAAGTACAAGAAAGGTGAGATAGATGTGTTTGCGTTTGTGGCAGTACCACACAGAAATGTGGTCTTTTCTAGGCCTTTAGAACAGGCTCAACTAACTATTGTGGATGAACACATGAAGAACAATGATGCTGTTAAAAACATCAAAGATATATTGAAAGATCTTAGCTAGATATTTTCAATATCAAATTTAACTTTCTGATCCTTGTAATGTTTAACAGAGTTAATTCCTAACGAAAGAAAATACTCTGCTAACATTTGCGGATCTTTATGAGTTGACTCAGCAAAATCAATCAGAGAACGTGCGATGTGTTTATTAATATACAAAGCACTGTTGTTGTTTCTCTCATTAACAATTGGATCATCAAAATCAGATAAGTTCATTGCCATACTCCTATAAGGATTTCTTTAATAGCTCCTCTGGAATTTTATTTCCATCACTATCTAACCCGTAAACTTTTTCAAGTTCCAGATCTATGTAATGCTTGGCCTTCATAAGATCTTCGACTGTATCGTGCTTATCTCTGGTCACAAGTTTAATTACATTCCCCAAACACCAACCAATATTATTCGCAACAATATAGTCTATTGGCTCAATATTAGTTCCCTTATTGTAGTGATCTCCACCTACCTGGTTGTTGGAAGCCAAGCGATCTCTTGCTTGATCCCAATCCTGTGGCGTAGCTTTGTCTATTGACATAAAAATACTCCTTACTTTTTTTTATAAATATTACCATTATTAGTAATATTGAGGTATTATAGGTGAAATCTGAGAAAAGGGAAATGTATGGAAATTAAAGACTTAAAACAATTTGACATTGGTAACACTATAGACGCTGACGAACTATCAAAGAGATGGGGCGTAAGCAAAAAAACTATAGACAACAGAAGATCAAAAAAGATGGGGCCTGGTTATTGGAAGATAACAGGAACAATTCTTTACGATCTTGATGATGTTAAAAGAATAGAAGAAGAGTCTTACATTTCCAACAATGCCTAGTAAACACGCACTATTATCACCCTCTGCCTCAGACAAATGGACTGTCTGCCCTGGTATGCCTAAACTTGCATCACAGGTCGGGTATACAACAAGCATCCCGGCTGTCACTGGTACCTTGGTTCACCAGATGAGTGAGATCTTAATGAAAGGACACTTAGATGGAGACATATCTTTAGAAGATTATTGGCTTGGTAAAGTTGAAATGGTTGAAGATTTTGAGATAGAGATAGATCAAGAAATGATTGATTGTGCTAGAACCTACACAGAGTATGTAGAAAAAAGAACAAAAGAATTGAATGGTAAGTTGCTTATTGAAGAGCAAGTCTCAATGGAAGAGATAAGTGAAAACATTTGGGGTACTGCTGATGCAATCATATTATCAGAAGGTCGTATCTGTGTAATAGATTTAAAGTCTGGTAGATGGCAAGTAGCACCAGATCACAACAAACAGCTAATGATCTATGGCCTTGGTGCATTAACCAGGTACGGGAACGCTGAAACAATTATGGAACTAACGATAGTTCAACCCAGGGGAGTGAAGAAAGAACGGGCGGTTAAGACATGGGAAACCACCGGAGAGAATCTTGCTAACTGGGGATACGATTTTCTGAAACCACGGGCGGATGCCTGTATGGAAGAAAACCCTAAATATGTATTTGGGGATCATTGCAAATTCTGTAATGGACGCAGTCTTTGTGAAACTTTTAAACTCAATAAGGGAGAAAAATAATGTCTAATGAACCAGTGATCGTCTTCGAGGAAGGCGGTAAGGAGTATAAGGAGTCTGACTTATCTGTCGAGGCTACTATTATATATAGTGAATGGAAAGCTGATTTACAACAAAGAGATCGTCTTATAAAAGATATAAGAAGACTTAACATTTTGTTGGATTTTAATAAAAGCGAATTAAAAAACTTACTTGAAGGGGGTAAAAATGTCGTTAGCTGATATAAGAACTAAATCTAAAAAGAAACCGCCAAGAATTGTTGCTTATGGTGGGGCCGGGGTAGGTAAAACTTACTTTGGTTCACAGATGCCAAATCCAATTTTTGTATTAACAGAAGATGGTATGGGTACGATTGATGCACCTCAATTTGATTTATGTAAATCTTTTGATGAAGTCATGGGTCATTTACAAAGTCTTATTGATGAAGACCACGAATTTAAAACTGTGGTGATTGATTCATTGGATTGGTTAGAGCCATTGATATGGGATAAAGCCTGTCAAGACAATGGATGGAAGTCTATTGAACAACCTGGATATGGTAAAGGATATGTAGAAGTGCTGAGATATTGGCGTCAATACATAGATCTTCTCAATATTTTGCGTGAAGACAAGGGCATGATTATTTTGCAGATTGCACACAATCAGATTAAAAGATTTGAGTCTCCAGAGATAGAGGCTTTTGATAGACATGAATTGAAACTGCACCGCAAGGCCGCAGATTTGATTTTAGAACACAGCGATTGTTGTTTCTTTGCAAACTATAAACTTGGTACTGTTAAAGTCCAAGGGAAGGGTGGAACAATGACAACAAAAGCGGTGGCCGGAGATGTGGTTGCTTACTGTCGTGAAAAACCTGCCTATCTTGCAAAAAATAGGTACGCATTACCGGATGTTCTTCCATTCTCATGGCCTGAGATTAGAAAGGCTATGTTGGGGGAAGGCAAAAGTGAGTAAGTTGAATGACATTGACAGAACAAAACGTATTGTTGGTAAGATTCAAAAGCTATTAAATCCTTTGATTGAAAGCCTAGATCCTGACCATAACGATTTGCCTATCGATGGTTTACATCAACTTATTAGTATTAACCAAGACTGTGAAGAGTTCGTGGAATACATCTCGGACTATCACAGCTACGATCCAGTATAAGGAGTACATCATTATGGATTTAAGTAAGTATAAGGCACAAGCCGAAAGTAGTATTTTGGAAGAACTCGAACCGGGAACATACGATTTTGAGTATGTTTCTGATGAGGAAATCCAGGGTAAAAATGGATGGGTAGCACTGAAGGTTCTTTTTAGAGTCGTTGATAAACCTAACTTTATGATTGGTCATGCTTTTACAGTAGACCACGATACAAGTGAGGGTGCTATTAATCTGGGTTTATCGTCATTGCATGGACTTGCATTGACTTGTGGATTTCCAGGTGGTTTCCCAGACGATAGTTCTGCCCTGGTTGGTTCAAGGGTCAGAGCTCACGCAATCAAAGATGCAAAAGGATACATTGCTATCGATGATATGAAAGGTAAGGGGTGGTTAGCACCTCAGTCAACAAAAGAAGTAAAAGCGGATGAGCCTGTTTCCAACAGCGAAGCGGAAGACAACATCCCATTTTAACTTTTTAAAATCAGATAGGCCTTCACTATGCGGTTGCTGTGGCGATCCGGTGGGGCCTCTTCTGGTCGAAGTAGATGGTAAATGGTTTGGGGCCTGTAGTATGGAACATCAAGAAGAAATAAAGAAAGGTAATAGATCGCCAAAGGTGGCACAAGTATCTGTTGCTGGTGTTCTTCATGCAAAATCCAAGCTGAAAGAAAGATATAAAGAATTTTCTGTTAAAAATAAAAGCTGGTCGTTTCGTGATTGGAGTGAGGACGATAGGGTTAGTTTTTTTGAGAGTTATACCAGGGAATATTTAAAATATGCCAATGAAAGGGCAAGGAATGGGGTAGATGGATCTTACGAAATACAAGATAAAGCACGGACTGAATAAAGATAAGAGTTACTTAGAAAAAAACAAGGGCAATGAACAGGATCTTATTGCAGAAATGCAGACCATAGGATTGAATGTTGGCTTTTTAAATACAAGCGGTGATCTGGTAAGGATCTCAGTACAAGCAACCCCCGGAGTGAGGCCGGATAAAGGTAATGAAAAATCAGGGTGGTATGTTATTAATGTTGTTCATAATCACATATTCGCAACTTACGGAAATTGGAGAACGGGGGCGGAATACAAATGGAGTTCTGTCCAGATCAATACACTTAGTCCAAATGAAAGGCAAGACTTACAATTAAAGATGCAACAGGCCCAGGAAGAGGCTAAGAAACAAAAGCTGCAAAGGTATGAGGAAGTTGCAAAAGATTGTCAGGCAAGGTTTAACACTTATTCAGAGGTTATAAAGCATCCTTACCTGGAAGCTAAACAAATCAAAAGTTATTCTTTAAAACTACACAATAAATCTTTGGTCGTGCCTATCTACAATGTAGATGGTGAGATTAGATCATTGCAGTTTATCCAGGAAGATGGATCCAAAAGGTTTGTATCAGCCGGACAAGTTAAGGGAAACATCTTTCTAATAGGAACTGACTTTAATTCTCTGTCAAAAATTGAATCTCTGGTCGTGGTTGAGGGCATGGCTACCGGTGTTAGTGTATGGGATGCAACGCAGATGCCCGTGGCTTGTGTTTTTTCGGCTAACTTTGGTAATGATGCGGTAGAAAACATAAGGAAAAAGACAGATGCCAGGATTTATTTGGCCTTCGATAACGATAAAACAGACATTGGCCGGAAGAAAGCAGAAGAGATTGCGACCAGATACTATAATTGCCTGGTAAGAATCCCATCTATTGAAGGTGATTTTAATGATTTGGCAGTTAAACAAGGCCTGGATGCGGTTAAGTTAGAGATTAGCGATCAGGGTTTAGGCGTTAGAAGTTTCTCTATTAAACAATTAAAGGGAGATCCACCGCCCAGATCTTGGTTAGTAGAAGGATTGTTAGAGAAATCTAAACCTAGTTTGTTGGCGGCAGTCGGTGGTGTTGGTAAAAGTATGTTGGCCCTGGATTTGGCTATCAAAGTTTCCCAGGGGCAAGGCACTTGGTTAGATAAACCTATTAAAAATGCCGGTAATGTTCTTATGTTAATGGCAGAGGATGATAGAAACGAAGTCTTTAGGCGTGTTAAGGCCTTGGATATTGGTGATAAAAGGTATGACGCTGTGTATGACGTTTTTGCTTATACAGTTCCAGATGCACCTAAACCATTAATATTGTTAAAGGATGATGCCAGGGGTTTAGATCTAACGCCCGAGGCCCACGAACTTATCAATGAGATATCTACCATTCCAGATCTATCTCTGGTGGTGATCGATCCAATACAATCTTTTGTTGCGGCACCTATTACTACCAGTCAAGAAGCGGCTCAGTTGTATTGTCAATTTTGTTCTTCTATCGCATCAAAATTTGAGTGTTCTGTTTTATCCATTCATCACATGAGCAAGGCCGGATTGCAAACTCAGGAATCAAGTTTCGATTCCAGGGCAAGTATCAGAGGATCCGCGGCAATCGTTGATGGTCATAGAATGGCCGCCACAATTTCTATTACTGATGAGAAAACTGCGGAAAATATTTGTGCGGATGAGGGGTTAGAGTTTGATAGAACCAGGGTTGTAAATTTCCAGGTGGTGAAAGCTAACTCAAATGAAATGGATACAAATCCCATGACATTGTTAAGGCGTGAGGCAGTCCTGGAAGTGTATAAAAAAGACAAAATTAACTTTGATTTTTAGATGTATAACCAAATTACCAGAGAATCAAAAATGCCCGGAAACGTGATAACTTCGTTAAGGGCAAAGCATGGACCGGGTAAAGAAAATGCCTTAGAGGGCATCTCAGAGCCTCGTTTTTTTAATAAATGGGGTGGAAAAATGATTAACTACCCGAGTGGATGGTTTGACACTAAACAATTACCAGGAGGTAAAAATGCCAATGAAGTATAAGAAAAGCCAAAAGACCAGAGATAAGAATACTGGTAAAACCAGGACTGAACATTTTTATGTTAAGCAGTTAATGAATAGCCAGTTAAAAGATTTGTTGGTCTCGGCCTCTACCAAACCAAAAGTTAAACTTAAAATTCTCAATGAGATTGTTAAGCGAAAACTTAATGGTATTAATACGAGGGTGAACTAATGAGTGGAAAGGGAGATAAACCCAGAGATTTAATTTATAGCAAGGAATACCGAGATAACTTCGATAGGATATTTAACAAAAAGAAACCAACAAAGGATAAAAAAGATGTTAGTAAAGATAAACGTAAGCGATAAAGAAATGCAGCTTGTCATTAATTCCCTGGCAGAGATGGGTAAACCAATAATTAAAAAGGCCAAGCCAACAACTGAGGATAAGAAAACTCTTAAATCGATTGAGAATATTATCCATCAATTAGCCTTCGGGAATCATAAGTAACAATGTTAAAATTAGATTGTGCAATCGGGTTTGTTCTCTCCTTAAAAATGAATGAGAAATACCCTAATTCTACCCCCAACGATCGGGTGTTTCCTTCGATCCTGGTTGCACAATCTTCCGTTTTAATGGCACTAGTAGTACCATACTATGGCACTAGTAGTACCCTTCATAGGTACTAGATGTACCACATATCCCAAACAAAACAAATAGAGAAAACCCCTTTGGGGGTTTCCTCATATATAAAAGATTAAGAATGAACGATCAGTTCTGGTGGATAGAAAATTCCATACCGCAAAAAGAGAACGAAAGCGGATGCGTCCGTGCGTCCGTGCTGAGTAAGTATAAGAATTACTCGCAATTGAAATCGTGCGTGTGGAAGTGGTTTCGTTCCCGTGCGGGAGATACATCCTTACGTCCGGCCACGAAGTTAGTTCTCTGGGCGATCTGCGAAAGACATAGGATCGATACCTTCAGTTCGCATGATGCCTATATTTATTACGGGAAAATGACCGGGTTAAATAGACGTACAGTCGGGCGTTGCGTGGATGAGTTGGTTGCGGCCGGGATCTTATGGATTGCGGTCGAAGGTGAGCGAAGGATCGTTAAACAAGCGAAACCGGGCGTTCGGAAGCATTTGCTCTTGGTCGGCCTGGGTGTCGTGATGATTGAGGAGTTACCGGAGTCGGGGGGTCGTTAAAAGCGGTTCATTATCCCGGCCGGGTAAAGAGTACGGGGAAAGCGTTTGGATTTTATTTCCCCGGGGTTTAGTCTGTAGTTCTCGGCTTGTTGTAGGATGGCCTGGTCGATTGGGAATTCATCGTAACCTTGGGCGGTCATGCAGTCGTGGGGATCTTCTTCCGTTCGTGCGTTGGCTCTGTCCATGCCGAGCGTTTGTCTGCTTTCGTATGTCATAGTTAAATATTAAAGGTGGGGCGAGTTGCGTTCAAGGTCAATGGAAAAAAACCCTAAACATTCGCCCCGGGTATTGATTATCTATCCATCCAATGCTTGGCTACCGCGTAAAGAGTGAGTGCGGCAGTCAGCCATATTAAAAAACCGATGCCGGAAATGAAACCGATTGTCTCAATCATGGCCCGACCCCATGCAATCGGTACAATGTTCTCCGTCTGGTAAAGATCCAACGCCTTTGCAGTTTGGACATAATCCCATAAATTGTTTAATGCGTTGTATTAGATTAAGCATTATCTTCTTTCCCCTCAAAAACATTTATACAAAGACATTTAGGTTCTGATATTGCAGTATCGTCTAGCTCAACATCCCAGTAAGTCATTAAATCTTCATCAGAATCAAACACATCTATTTGAATATGAGAGTCTGGATTAAAACCTAACTCATCTATTGCATATTGTAGTTTGCTTATTAGTTCTTTAACTGTCATTTTCGTTCTCCTGTTGTTGATTCCATAGCCACATCCCAAAGTCATAGCCTTGTTTATACATACTAGAGATTTTATTTTCATCAAATACGCCTAGCAATAAAGCATCTGACACGCCATCTTTAAAGTCTTTACTCATAAATATGACTCCTGGATGACTACATCGTTTTTGCGTTTATCCTGGTAGGTTTTAACAATCTTTCCGCATGGATAGGTTAAGAGCCAATAATCCTTTTTCATATCGTGCGTCATGCTTGGGATGTTTTGTTTTTTCGTGCTGAGTAACATCCTTGCCTCATCAATCATTTCTTTATGCTGTGTCATGGTTTCCCTCGGTCAGTTGGATAAGTTTATCCTGGTTAAAAATTAATACCTGGTGGATCTTGTTAATCTTTTCCAGGGCGGTTTCGATAGATGGTTCACCGGAAATTATATCTTCCTTTAGATCCAGGGCGATATAACTAAGGTCGGCCAGGTCTTGGATTATTTGGTTTAGTTCTTTATTCATTATCGCCCTCTATGTTAAAAGCCTCATTGGTGTGATATAAAATATCCGCAATTGCGTGTGCTTCTTGTATGTCTATTCCGCCATATTCAAACAAGTTAGATACTCCTCTCTTAGCTTTTGGGTAATATTTTTTAATCCATTTAGCATTTCTTTCTGAAATTTTAATGGTTATCATTTTTTCTTTTATATTCATTATGTTTTTCTCCTTTTTAAAATAATGATGGTTGGTTTGCCTTCGCCCCTGGTTTTGTCAGAGGCTCAGAGTTAAAAGTTTTTACTTCCTGGTATGTTTCATCCTGTTTAATGCTTTCCGCTTTAACTGGATCACTTGGGACGCTAGAAAAGAAGTCATCTTGGAAAGTGTTGCGGTCTGTTTTCTTGTTCTCCTGGTAGAACCATTCCACGGCCTCGGCCATGGTGAAGTTTTCCCCAAAGTGGCAGAAGTGCGAATAGTAACCGGTTTCTGTCATGGGCAATGGGTGATCGTCCAGGGTTTCTATTTCGATATGGTCAACGCTTGTTGAATGAAAGTAATTCCAGGTGATAGTAATATCAACGGGAACGCCTCGGTAATTAATACGGGTTGTTTCTTCTTGTTTCACGCGAACACCTTTCCCGTGTTTATGTCAATTGTTGCGATTGATCTTCCGTCTTGATCTCTCAGCACATAAACAGAATCATCTTTTAGGTTTATAACCATGTTTATGATTGTTGATTTATCCCGGCTTGGTATTTCTAACTCGCCAACTAACCCCAGGATATCCCGGGCATAACAGTTGTATTTATATTTGGCTTGTTCGAATGTCATGCTTTCCCCCTGGTAATGTAGCAATCCAAATGCCCGGCCTGGATTAATCGTTTTTGTTTGTCCAGGCATTGCCCTAGGTTATCGGATCGCATTACTGTAATAGTGCCAAGGTTCTCGTCCTCAATGATTACTTGATACATACTAAAGAACCCCATCAACGATTAAAAAATAAAAAGCTATCACCCATAAAATAAAGGCTAACTCTACTATCTTCCATAGCCAAAACATTAAGACCACCTCTCACATTCTAGGAACTCATCGCAGACATTCCAGGATTCGGAATCTTTAGGAACCATGACACTTGCACCATCGAACCAATCCATGAACCAATATTCGATAACATCAATATCTTTGTCCTGGTCTACATAGATTCGAAACTCATCACTCGGGCCGCCCCAAGATAATTGCAATCGATAATATCCGGCCTCTCTGCCCTCGCTATCTACATAATCCCAGGATAAAGCGGTTTGATTTATATAATCGAACATACCATCGTATTCATGGTAGTAAGTACCTTGATCCTTGGCCAATACTTCCAGGGCAATTTTACCGCCCTCGGTTTGTTGGTCGTAATCTTCGAAGAATTCCCGGGCCGATCTATAATCGGCCTCGGTGTCGTTAAATTTGTCCTGGACTATGTCCGCACATTTTGGATCTTGTTTTGCATTTATCATTTGGTCACCCCAAATTTAACAATTTCCAGGCCGTACATATAAACATCCAATTTGATTGCTATTTTTTCCGCAAGTTCATCTGATGAGTCAATGACAATTCTTTTGAATCCGTCATCCGCTAAACACTCATCAAAAATTAAACCACTTCTCTTTTCAAATATGGACGCTATGATGTCCAATTTATCGCCCTTGAATCCAGGACTATTATTTGTGTTGGTCAAGTTATTCATTCTATCTATCTCCTTAAAATGCCCAGGTATTCCCCCGAGTTCCTAGATCATCTCATAAGTAATATCACATTGTCAACATATTTAATAAAAAGATGATTATCTTCCCCATTACTGCATTAAACTAGGCTATGCAAAAGAAACAACCAGGCAGAAAAAAGATTAAATTAAATGATCCTGATACTCTTAATAAAATAATTGCTCTCGGATCCCAGGGTTTAACATCTGGCCAGATTGCCCGGTGTCTCGGTGTTTCCTGGTCAACGATTGATAGACGTAGAAAAGAGAATGCGGATATTGAGGAAGCTATAAAAAAAGGGGCAGCTCTTGGAGTAGAAAAAATCTCCAATGCTCTTATGACTTCCGCACGGGATGGCAACGTAACTGCTCAGATCTTCTACCTAAAGAACCGCGCCCCGGATCAATGGGCAGACCGACAAGAAATGAATCATAATCTCGACTTGGCCGGGATATTATCGAACGCTAACTCCCGGATCCTGGACGTACGCCCGGACGAACCGGCCGAACAATTAAATCTCCAGGATGCACGGGAACGAACGAACGTTCGTACGAACTCCCAGGAAGGCCAGGACGAACATAACGAACAATCGGACGGGGTCACCTCTTAGTGTTTCCCTTATCTCCCCTATGACGCTGAGAGGAGCTCGGCCCCGTCCGTTCGTGATCGTTCGCCCGTTCGCATTTTCTAGGCAAAAAATAATATTGACCCCCCCCGTTCGTGCGTGGCGGGGGTGTATATACGTATAAGTATTGAACTAAAATTTTTTAATTTTTTGAGAATATGAAATATCCAATAAAACAAGAAAAAGAACTAATGACCGCAATTTGGTCACTTAACATAAAAGATGATCCGTTAAACTTTGTTAAATTCGTCTTTCCCTGGGGTGAAAAGGATACCCCCCTAGAACATTTTACTGGCCCCCGTATTTGGCAAGAAAAAATTTTGCGAGATATTGGAAACCATATTAGAAAAAATGAAGTTATTGATTTACCAGAGATGTTTAGATTGGCGGTTGGTTCAGGTCGTGGCATTGGTAAGTCTGCATTAGTCTCCTGGATTATTTTATGGATGCTTTCTACCAGGTTAGGAGCAACCATTATTGTTACCGCCAATACCGAACAGCAGCTTAGAACTAGAACATGGGCCGAATTAGGTAAATGGCTAACGCTATCCATTAACTCTCACTGGTATAACAAGACCGCAACCTCAATTAAACCAGCACAATGGTTTGAAACTGCTCTAGTGGAAGATTTAAAGATAGATACCGGATACTATTACGCACAAGCACAACTCTGGTCAGAAGAAAACCCGGATGCGTTCGCTGGTATTCACTCATCCTACGGAGTTTGTTTAATCATGGACGAAGCCTCGGGTATACCAGCACCGATATATTCCGTATCGGAAGGATTCTTTTCCGAACCCACGAAAAATCGTTTTTGGTTTACCTTCTCTAACCCACGCAGGAACTCAGGCCCTTTTTACGATTCTTTTCACTCCAAACGCAAATTCTGGAAGACCGAACAAATAGACTCCCGCACAGTCGAAGGCACGGACAAAGCACTCTTCCAACGCATGATCGAACAATACGGAGAAGATTCTACTGTTGCCAAGGTCGAAGTTATGGGCGAGTTTCCGTCCGCAGACGATGATACTGTTATACCAATGGAACTTGTACGCACGGCCATGGGAAGAGATGTATCTCTCACCGCATCCGAACCTATTTTATGGGGATTGGATGTTGCAAGGTTCGGTGGCGATAATTCTGCTTTGTGCGTACGCCAGGGAAATACTGTTTTTGAAATTAACACTTTCCCGTCCATGGATTTAATGCAATTGTGCGGAGCAGTAAAAAATCGCTACGATGATGCAACTGTTATGGAGCGACCGCAAGAAATATTAATTGATGTAATTGGTTTAGGTTCCGGAGTGGTTGATAGGTTGCGTGAGCAAAACCTTCCCGTGCGTGGCGTAAATGTTGCTGAAGCACCGAGTACCAAAAAAAATTATTTGAACCTTCGTGCGGAATTATGGTTTGCAGTTAAAGACTGGTTGGTCGCAAGAGATTGTCGTTTACCAGATGATGATGAATTGGCGTCCGAACTTGCATCTCCGCAATACAAATACAACTCTAACGGAAAAATAAAAATAGAATCAAAAGATGAAATGCGTAAACGTGGCATTAAATCTCCAGACAAAGCAGATGCACTTGCATTAACCATGGCAAGTTCAGCCGCAAGTTTTAGTGGAAGCGAGAGTGTTTTCGGTTATAATTTCAAAAAACCTTTAAAATCTCGAATCATTCGAGTGGGATAATGAATAAAATAGAAAATTTGATGCAGCTATTAGGAGCCAATAAAGATATTCCTTTTGTTGATAGAATCTTGTCTCCGCAAAATTATGGAGTAATAAAGAATCAAGATAATTCAATTAGCACTCATTTGATGTCTGCTGAGTATGATGAAAATGGAGATGCTTATGCTTTTCCTATGATAGTTAAAACCGAAAATGGGTTGCGTAAATTTAATGATCCAAGAGAAGCATTAAATTATAATAAAAAAATTGGAAATGTAATGAAGTTCAACACAATCGAAGAGGCTGATATGTTTACAAGAAATTACAAAACGCCTGAATTTGAAAAATATTATCAAAGCATAAAATCACCAAAGGGTTTATTACAGGAATAAATATGGCTAAAGATTACGAAAACGAAATGAACAATATGGTCAGCGAAGAAACTGACATGGAGCATCTTGCGGGTATTATTAAATCCGAAATGGATGATGCTAAAGACTTCATTCATCAAGTAGGTGCAGAAAGAGCAGAGTCCACAGAATACTACTTAGGCGAACAACCTGCTGGTACTTCTAGTATGCAATCTGAATTTGTTTCAACCGATGTCAGAGATAGCATTTTATTTATGCTTCCGTCTATCATGCGTACATTTTTTGGTACTAAAAAAATTGTTGAGTTTGTTCCACACGGGCCGGAAGATATCCAGGTTGCAGAACAACAAACCAACTATATCAACTACATCATTCAAGAAAAAAATCCTGGCTTCCAGGTTTTATATGACGCATTCAAAGATGCGTTGGTTAGAAAAAGTGGTTTTATAAAAGTTTTTTGGGATGATAGCATTACTGCGTCAACCAGCGAATACACAGACTTAGACCCACAATCCTATCAAGCTCTTACGCTTGATCCCAATGTAGAGATTGTTAAAGAATCTGCCACCATGGAAACCATTATACAAATGGATCCGTTGTCTGGAGAAGAAATTACACAAGAGATTCCAGTTAAGTATGATCTAACCATTCGCAGAATAAAATCTAAGGATCAAGTCTGCATTGAGTCTATTCCACCCGAAGAAGTATTAATCTCACGCAACGCAAGAGATTTAGATTCCGCATCTTATGTGGCTCACCGCATGATTAAATCTGTTTCTGATTTGGTTGCTATGGGATATGACCAAGAAGAAGTAGAACAATACGCAACCCAAAGCTCAAGTGCAGTTGACCCTGAAGCATTTGAAGAGGTTGAGGCAAGAAACCCATTTGACAACATGGTTTATCCAGATAGAAGTGATACTGGTGCAAAAGAAGTTTTATATGTTGAACATTATCTTTTTTATGACTTCGATGGCGATGGCATAGACGAAAGAATTAGAGTTTGTACTGCTGGTGAAGGCGTAAATGTGTTGAATGTAGAGCAATGGGATGATCTTCCTATTACTATGTTCTGCCCTGATCCTGAACCACACACCGCAATTGGCTCATGCCCTGCGGATTACCTAAAGCCTATCCAAGCGGCTAAGTCTCAGATTATGCGAGACACCCTTGATTCTTTAGGTCACTCAATCTTTCCTCGGATGGCTGTTGTTGAAGGTCAAGTCAATATTGACGATGTACTCAATACTGATATTGGACAGCCAATTCGAGTTCGTGCCCCTGGGATGGTTCAGCCTTTTACAGTACCCTTTGCTGGTAAAGAGGCTTTCCCTGTTCTTGGATACTTAGATGAAGCAAAAGAGAATAGGACTGGCGTGTCAAAAGCCTCTGCCGGTTTAAATGCAGACGCATTGCAATCAAGCACCAGTGCAGCAGTATCCGCTACCATGTCAGGAGCACAGGGCCGAATAGAAATTATTTGCAGACATTTCGCAGAAGGCGGATTAAAACAAATGTATAAACTAACCAACAACCTCATCATCAAGCATCAAAACGCACAAGATGTGTTTAGGTTAGAAGGTAAATTTATTCCGGTAGATCCTAGGTACTGGGAATCAGACAAAGACATGGTTGTTAATGTTGCTATCTCCAAGTCTTCTGATCAAGAGAAGTTCGGCATACTTACACAGATGGCACAAAAACAAGAGCAAATATTACAAACGCTTGGCCCACAAAATCCATTGGTATCTTTACAGCAATACTCCAACACGCTTACTCGCATGATCGAGTTAGCCGGATTTAAAGATGCAAACGCATTTATTAACACTCAAGTTCCGCCTATGCCACCAGCACCGCCTGAATCACAACAACCTGATGCGGCTACTATGTTGGCACAAGCAGAGGCAATGAAAGCACAGAACCAGGCACAAAAAGCTATCATAGATGCAGAGACAGCTCGAATGAAAATTATCATGGATGATGATAGAAATAGAGATGAGGCTGAAGCAAACATTAGACTTAAAGCCGCAGAATTAACCGCTAAGTACGGAGCACAAGTAAACATCGCAGAGATTAATGCTATTATGGAAAGAGATCGTGAAAATATCAGGCAAACTCAAAAAGATCAAGCTCAAGGACTATTTACTGGCAATGGCAATCAAGCTATATAATTTAGAAGTGTTGGTTGACGATCTAGTTTATGTCGGCTCTGAAATCAGAGCTAAAAGCCAAGAAGATGCAGTTCGCATCCTTGGTATTATTTCTAATGGTGAAGTTACCGAAAATTCAGAAGTTTTAAGTTGTGAGGAGAAAACTTTACACTAATGGCAATTACATACAGGAGCGAAAGATTTGGTGGTTATAACAAACCTAAAAGAACGCCTGGTAAAAGAAAAAAATTTGCAGTCTTGGCCAAGGTCGGAGATACAATAAAACTTATTCGCTTTGGTGATCCCAACATGACAATCAAAAAAAGCAATCCAGCTAGAAGAAAATCTTTTCGTGCTAGGCATAGATGTGACACTCATCCGCCTAGTAAATTAACCGCAAGATATTGGTCTTGCAAACAATGGTAAGGAGATAATATGTCGCTATATGATAATATGAACAAACGGAAAAAAGCTGGAACAAGTAGGAGCAAAAGCAAATCTACAATTACATCAAAAGCATTTGCAGCTATGAAAGCTGGTTTTCCTAAAAAGAAAAAGAAAAAATAACGGAGTAAATTATGCCAAAAGTAGGAAAAAAAACATTCAGCTATACAACAGCTGGAATGAAAAAAGCTAAAGCTGCCGCCAAGAAAAGCGGTAAAAAAGTTTCTTATAAGAAAAAGTAAGTGCGACCATCCTCGGCAAAAGCCAAGGGTCGTAAACTCCAGCAATGGGTTGTTGAGAAACTCGTTGCTTTACTTGGTTTTGATCCTGAAGATTTAGAATCAAGACCTATGGGATCTTCTGGTGAAGATGTCATTATGGGTGTTCAATCCCGCAAACAATTCCCTTACTCTATTGAGTGCAAAAACCAAGAAGCAGTTAATGTGTGGAAGGCTATGGAGCAATGTCAAACAAACTGTAAAGATTATGAGCCTTTGGTTATAATAAAGAGAAATAAAAGCAAACCACTGGCATTAGTGGATGCTGAGTATTTTATTAAACTGCATGAGGATCAAGATGGAACAAGAAACAAAGATAGAGATACATCAACATCAGAATAAAACTTGGTACAACTTAGCCGAGGGTTTTGATAAGTGGCGAGTCTTTCCTAGATTGCTTATTACTTTATATGGGTATGCTTTCTATCAAACCACCCAATGGTTTATGACCTTACCTGATCCAACAAACGCACAATCAGCATTTGTTTCTATTATTGTTGGTGCAGGTGCTGCATGGTTTGGTTTGTATGTTGGCGGCACACCAAGAAAATGATTGATAAACTGATTGATCCAGTAAGCAATATTTTAGATAAATTTATTGTTGATAAAGATTTAAAACAAAAATTAAATCATGAGATTGAGCTTGAGATACAAAAAGCAAATACCTCACAAATAGAAGTTAATAAAGTTGAGGCTGGTCATAGATCTATTTTTGTTGCTGGTTGGAGGCCTTGTTGCGGATGGATTTGTGCTATAGCTCTTGGGTATCATTTTGTATTACAACCAATTATTTTATTTTTTTTATCTCTTAATAATATGCAATACGAACTACCAGTATTTGACATGGGTGCATTGCTGTATGTCTTAGGCGGTATGTTAGGTCTTGGTGGGTTAAGAAGTTATGAAAAGTCTAAAGGCTTAACCAAATGAGCGAATGGAAGAACTTTAGGTTAGACGAGTTTAATTGTAAGCATTGTGGTGAAAATAGGATTGAACATGAGCTAGTAGATAAGTTACAATCGCTTAGAGAGGACTTAGGCTTTCCATTTATTGTTTCTTCTGGTTATCGATGTTCAGAACATCCAGTAGAAAAAAAGAAAAGTAAACCAGGTACTCACAACTTAGGGATTGCGGTTGATATAGCCTGTAGTCACAAACAAGCATTACAAATAGTATCCGCAGCCGAAGGTTATGGATTTACAGGATTAGGAGTTAATCAAAAAGGCAATGGAAGATTCATACACCTCGATATCGCAAAAGCTACGCATGATTATCCAAGGCCTCATATCTGGAGCTATTGATTTCTAATGGAACTTTCATTCTATGTGGTTTGGAATATCTTTGTAACTTTGGTCATCGCACCACTCTTTTATTCCATACGCAAAAATGAGAATGAATCAAAAAGAATTGACATACTTGTTAACAAAACAAGAGAAGAAATAGCTAGAGACTATGTGACCAGACAAGCGCACAATGTTGAATATTCAAGATTAATGGACAAAATAGACAAACTTGATGCTAAAATAGATAAACTAATTACAAATTAATATGGCAACTGAAGTAGAACTAGAAGAACTGAGAAATATGATTCGTAGTGGCGGACTTAACCTTGCTGGTCAACAAGCACCTGACGGAACATACGGATACTACACTCCAGACTTTTCTTATGGAAGCTATAAAATTCCATACCAAGATCCAACCTATTCATCCGGATACGAATACGCACGAACATTAGCAGGTGGTATGCCATTTGAAGATGTAGTTGCACCTGGTATGAGCTTCTCTCCTGACAGACCAATGGGTTATACGCAAGAAGACTTAACACCAAGATTCGTTGGTGAAGGCCCTGTTCCTGTAATGCCTTCAGCACCAACCCAAGGAACTCCATTAGAGGCATCTTATGAAACAATGCCTTATGCACCCGTTGGAACACCAATGCCAACTCCTTTTGTTCCAGGACAAACATCCTTTCCAGGAATACCAGACTTTTTAAAAGATTTAGATTTTAGCGGTTTGCCACCAGTTACAGAAGAAGTTGCTCGTGAACCTGGGTCTGTAACAGATTTTTTTAAAGTAGATCAAAACTTACTTAACTTTGAAGAGATTGCTGACAAGATTGATATGGAAGAAGTTGCAAAAATAGATATAGAAAAAATAAACATTCCAGAAACAGTAAGTGTATTTAGCGATATATTAAAAGATCCAATTGTTGATCTTGAGCAAATGCAACCACAAAAAACATTGCCATCTGTTTTTGATCGGGTTATGCCTGTTGCTCCTAAACCATCTACAGTAGAAAAATTGCCTCAATCTGTTTTTGAAAACATACCCGACCTATCAAACATACCTGGTTTATCAAACATACCAATGAACTTTACTGGGTTACCAAATATGCCAGTTATGCCTCAGATACCGCAAACAACATACGTACCCCCAGCATCGTCTTTTATACAACCTAGGGTAGAAGAAATAGTTTCTCCTATTAGCAGGGGTAGAACAAGACAGCTACCACAAACAGGTTTATTTAACTTAGTATAAATGTCAATCACACACGAAGAAGTAGTTAAAGCAGCAGAAGCCGAAAGAATTTTAAATTCTGATGTCTTTAAAGAAGCAATAGAAAATCTTAAAAACGAATATATAACTTACTGGTTAAACTCTCGTGGCATCGATGATGTTGCGGTTAGAGAAGACTTCCACAGATCCTTATTACTTCTTCCTGAAGTAGAAAGACACCTACGCATCATGGCTGAAAAAGGAAAACTTACAAAAGCCAATATCAACAAAATTCGCAACATAGCCTAAAACTTTCCCTTTTCTACATTATTGGTTTAAAATATCCCTAAATACAAAATAGGAGTATTTATATGAGCAATAACGGAAAACCGACTGCTTTACAAACAGATGGTGAATCAACCACCTCAGCGTTTGAAAGTTTCTTGGCCCCTGAAGAGGACACGCAAGAAGAAGCAGTCATAGAGGAAGTTGAAGAGGTCATTGAACCAGAAGTTGAAGACTTTGAAGAGCAAGACGAAGAGCTTGTCGATGAGGAAGAACTCGAATACGATGACGAAGAAGATGGTGAAGAAGAAACGGAAGTTGAAGAGTTAGAAGAGCAACCCGTCTACAGAGTCACAGTTGATGGCTCAGAGATAGAGGTCACGCAGGATGAACTCATTAATGGTTATTCACGCCAACAAGATTATACGAGAAAGACGCAAGAACTTGCCAATCAAAGAAAAACGATTGAGCAACAAGCTGAAGAGCTTTCTCAAAGAGATGCGATTTACGCACAGTTGCTACCAAAGATGGAAGCTCAATTAAAGGGCGAATTGGTAGATGAACCGGATTGGAAGACTTTAGTAGATGAAGATCCAGTTGCTTATGTCAGAGAACAACAAATCTGGAATGAGAAGAAGGAAAAGTTAAATGCTGCTCAAGCTGAAAGACAGAGACTCGAACAAGAGAATCAAGTCAAACAGCAAGAACAACTTGTACAATTTGTGCAAGAAGGTCAGCAAAAACTCCTTGAGATCGTACCGGAATGGAAAAATGCAGAAGTTGCTCAAAAAGAGAAACTAGCAATCCGAGACTATGGCATTAATGTTTTGGGGTATGCACCTCAAGAAATGGACGCAATCTATGACTATCGTGCTTTGCTTGGTTTAAGAAACGCTTGGTTAAACTCTAAAACAGTTGAAGCCACGAAGAAAAGACCGACACAGAAAGCACCTGCAAGAGTGGCCCGACCTGGAACGACTACTAGAAAAAAATCAGTAGCACCAGCGAAAAGAGCAAAACAGGTTTTAGCAAAAACTGGAAAAGTACAGGATGCTGCTAAAGTTTTTGAACAATTTTTAAAATAATTTTATAGGTAAATATAATGGCTAAAGTAACAAACGCATTTGATACATACAGTGCGAGTTCAGACAGAGAAGATTTAAGTAATATCATTTACAACATCTCTCCAATGCAAACTCCGTTTATGTCTTCAATTGGAAAAAGAAGTATTAGGAATGTTGTCTTTGATTGGCAAACAGAAGATCTAGCATCTCCAGTTTCAACTGGTGAATTAGAAGGTTTTGAACTTTCAAGATCTGCTGCTGTTGGCACAAGTCGTGTTAGCAATGTTGCTATGATCTCAAAAAGAGATGCAACTGTATCAGGCTCACAAGAGTCTTCAGACCCTGCTGGTAAGAGATCAGAAATGGCTCACCAACTAGCTATCATGTCTAAAGCTCTTAAGAGAGATATGGAAGAAGCTCTTTGTCAAAAGAATGGAAAAACTACTGGTAATGCGACAACTGCTCGTAAGACTGGTGCTTTTGAATCTTGGATGAAATCTAATGTTAACAACGCAGCAGGATCAACTCCTACTGGCGGTGGAACAGCTCCAACAGACGGAACTCAAAGGGATCTTACAGAACCTTTATTGAAGTCTGTACTACAAGATTGCTTTGAAAGTGGTGGTGAACCATCATTAGCAATTTGTGGGCCACATAACAAACAAGTTATCTCTGGTTTCACAGGTAGATCTCAAGCAAGACAAATGATTGACGCTAATACTGTTGAAGCATCAGTATCTATCTACTCTTCTGACTTTGGTGAGCTAAAAATAGTTCCATCAAACAGATCAAGAGAAAGATCTTTATTGTTGGTTGATCCTGAAATGGCAAAAGTATCTTACTTGCGTGATTTCAAAACAGTTGACATTGCAACAATCGGTGACGCAGTCACTAAAATGATCGTAGTTGAGTATGGATTAGAAGTATCCAACGAAGCTGCTCATGGTTTAGTTGCTGACCTTAACGTAAGTTAAGTTCTCGGTTAATAACCTTAAAGGGATGTTTCGGCATCCCTTTTTTTTGTGTTAAAATTCTTGCATGGCTAAAAGAACTGTTATTGATCATAAGATTGGGTTTACCAATGAGTTTATTACTGAAGATAATAAAGATATCTATCACACAACTCAGGATCTAAATCCTATAATAGAGCATTGCAAAATTCTTGCAGACAATAAGCCTGGAAAAGACATTCGCCATGTGGCAGAAGTACCATTGATCGTATATCAAAGAGCTTGTCGTGAAGGATGGGCCAATGATATGTCACAATGGAGAAGATGGTTAAACAATTCAGACAATAAAGTTTTTAGAACATGGCAAGGTAAACTATGACATACGCAGAATTAAAATCTAATATCGCAAGTTATCTGAATCGTTCAGATTTAACAGATGTGATTGATACATTTATTGATAGCACAGAAGCAGAATTTAACCGCAGACTAAGAGTTAAAGGCATGATTAAACGTGCTACTGCAACACTAGCAACACAATATCTTGCAGTACCAACTGATTGGGTAGAAGCAATTAACCTACAAATTGATGGCGATAATTTTTCACCACTATTTCAACAGTCTATTGAGTCCATGGATGTGTACAGAAAGTCTAATGACAACATAACAGGGCAACCTATTTATTTTGCAATGGTTGATGATTCAATTGAATTTGCACCTACCCCAGACGGAAGTTATACAGTACAATTAACCTACTACGGAAAGATTGACTCATTGAGCGATTCTAATACTAGCAACTTTTTATCCACAGGATATCCAGATGCTTACCTTTACGGATCACTAAAACACGCTTCAATCTATTTAATGGAAGACGAACGAGTGCCATTATTTACAGCACAGTTCGAGAAGGCTCTGGAAGAAATGAGACTAGAGCAAGAAAAAGCCGAGTTTGGCAAAGGTTCTTTAATGCAAAGAAGAAGAACATACGGCAAACAACGCAAAAACAATTATTATTTTGGTAATAACTAGGAGTATATGAAATGGCTGGATTTAGTGATTATTTAGAAGACAAGGTACTTGACCATGTATTTGGTGGAGTGGCTTATACAGCACCAACAAAACACGTTGCTTTGTATACAGTAGCACCTACTGATACTGGCGGTGGTACTGAAGTAACAGGTGGAGCTTATGCAAGACAAACCTCTACTTTTACTGTTTCAGGAACAAACCCTACTACAGCAACAAGTGCTGCGGCAGTTGAATATCCAACAGCTACAGCAAATTATGGAACTGTGGTTGCAGTTGGTATTTTAGATGCATCATCTGGTGGCAATTTACTTGCATACGCAAATTTAACAGCTTCAAAAGTTGTAAGCACAGGCGATGTATTTAGATTTGATGCTGGTGATATAGACATCACATTAGCTTAATACCATGGCCTCAGTAGGCTATGGCTCATACAACTTCGGAATTGCCGCTTATGGCACTCCGCAGTACCAGGAAGCATCCGCAACAATTGCACAAACATCAAGTGCATCTGCCATTGGTAGGCAGCTTGATCGTGGAGAAGCAGTCATTGCCCAAACATCTGGAATGTCCGCAACAGGAATTCAGGTAGACAAAGGATCAGCAACAATTGCACAAACCAGCAGTATGACTGCTGTTGGCATCCAGGTTGATTTAGGATCAGCCACAATCTCTGCATCCTCTGGCATGACAGCCACAGGAACTCAAATAGACAAGGGCGTAGTAATTGGCCCAGCAACATCAGACATGACTGCTACTGGTAGATATACCATAGCGGCATCTTCTACAATTACAGCAGTTTCAGATCTTATAGCCATTGGAAGGCAGTTAGATCGAGGATCTGCCACCATATCACAAACAAGTGGATTTTCTGCTGATGGTGGCTTAAAATGGGAAGTGATAACGAATCCCGATACTACATGGACTCAATTAACAAAAGAACAAGCGGCATAACAATATGGCAGATACATTTACAACGAATTTAAACTTAACAAAACCTGAAGTCGGTGCATCCACCGATACCTGGGGTGGAAAATTAAACACTGACTTAGATACCTTGGATGCAATTTTTGCAACAGGTGGCCCAGCAGTAAGTTTTGGCAATGTAACAGTTGGCGGAACGCTTGGTGTAACAGGAGTTGTAACAGCCAATGCAGGAGTAGTGGTAGATACTATTACAATAGATGCAGGTCAAATTGACCAATCATCTGGAGACTTAACACTAGATGTAGCAGGGGATATCATTCTTGATGCTGATGGCTCTAATATTACTTTTAAAGATGGTGGAACTAGTCGTTTTGATTTTCTATTAGATTCATCACCGCAGATAAAAGCTTCAGGTGGAACTTTTGATCTTGAAAATCTTACACAAGATGCACACATACGAATTAATGGTAATGATGGTGGTAGTTTGATAACAGCTTTTAGACTTGATATGTCCGATGCAGGTAAGGCTACATTTAATAGTTCCGTAGTAGCAGGAACATCGGCTAGAATAACACAAGTAGCACTAACATCTTCAAGTAACGCAGTAGCTTGGGATTCAACAGCAGCAGCAAATGCGTATCATGTAACCACAGAAAACACGACTTTTTCAGCACCAAGTAATGCTGTAGAAGGTGCAATTATTTCAGTAGAACTAGCACAAGGTGGTACACCAAGAACGATAGCTTGGAACACAGTCTTTGAATTCGCTGCAAGTACAGCACCAACAGTTACAGCAACTGCAAACAAAACAGACATCTTCTCATTCAGATATAACGGCTCTGTATGGCAAGAGATAGGCAGAGTTCAAAACCTAGCACAAACATAATATGGAAACGCTACAGCGTACAGCAAATAGAGGAAGCATATCTACTGGGTCTTATGAGATTGATAACTCTTTGAAATTTGAAAGAGCTAATGGCGAACAAATAATTACATCAAACCAAGCAGTAGGAAATAAAAAAACTTGGACTTTTAGTGCTTGGCTTAAAAGAACTCAATTAGGTCAAGACTACTCGTGTGTGTTTGGTTCTGGATATACCAACATACAATTTATGGATAATGATAAATTAAGAGTAGTCTTATATGATGGCAGTAATTCTCGTTATGCAGATACAGACCAAGTTTTTAGAGACACTTCAGCGTTTTATCACATAGTAATAGCTTTAGATACAACACAAGGTACAGCATCAGACAGAGTAAAAATTTATATCAATGGTGTAAGAGTAACTAGTTTTAGCAATACTACCTATACCAATATGTCTCAAAATGATGAGTTTGGTCTTGGGTATGCTGGTTCAGATGGTAGTGAAAGATGGTTGCGTTTAGGTGATTTTTTTGCTGGTAGTGAAGGTTTTAGTGGGTATATGTCTGATGTTTATTATCTAAATGGAACTGCTGAAGATGCAGATGCTTTTGGTGAGTTTGATGAAGATAGTGGTATATGGATTCCAAAAAAATATACAGGTAGTGGTTTTGGAACGCAGGGTTTTAAATATGAGTTTAAAGATTCTTCAGCATTAGGAACAGATACAAGTGGCGAAGGACATGATGCAAATAGTTTAAACAACATCACAGCAGCCGACCAAGCTCAGGATTCGCCAACCAACAGCTTTTGTACGCTTAATCCAATTTTTCAGTCATACGGCACTTATGATGAGTTAACAATAAGCGAAGGGGCAACCAGAGCTGTTAATGCTGCAAGTGCATATAAATCTGCTACTTCAACTATAGGCGTATCAACTGGTAAGTGGTATTGGGAAGTCAATATAACCGAT
>Ga0209535_1000340_pt1 | contig 32698 bp, 22 predicted proteins | sample LinPmetageLP28_FD_184041 | JGI IMG/M metagenome (GOLD analysis project Ga0209535, IMG submission 184041) | Marine viral communities from the Pacific Ocean - LP-28 (SPAdes) (version 2) | ecosystem: Environmental > Aquatic > Marine > Oceanic | place: Pacific Ocean | collected 2009-08-22
TATATTCTTTGTTCATACCTATGGAATGGAATTACGAAGGATTCATTGACAATTATGGAATGCCTGTATTCGAAGACCCATCAGAAAGCTGCAAGGGCCCATACGGCGACCCTATTGAAGTCGGGGTCATCAACCATTGGAATAATGAGGTAGATGGATTAAGAGGCGATCAAGACGCTTTAAATGAATTTTACAGACAATTCCCAAGAACAGAAGAGCACGCTTTTCGGGACGAAACAAAAAATAGTATATTTAATTTAGTTAAAATATACGAGCAAATAGATTACAACGAAGATTTAAGAAACACAAGCGTTGTAACCACAGGGAGTTTTATGTGGGAAAATGGCATAAAAGATACTAAAGTAAAATTTACACCAAACCCTAGCGGCAGATTTAAAATATCTTGGGTTCCAAGTTTTGATTTGCAAAATCGCCAAATTATTAAGAATGGGGCTAAGCACCCGGGTAATGAACATATAGGTGCATTTGGGTGTGATAGTTATGACATATCGGGAACAACAGACGGTAAAGGCTCCAAGGGCGCATTGCATGGTGTTACAAAGTTTAGTATGGAAGATGCGCCACCCCATTCGTTTTTTTTAGAATATGTTGCAAGGCCTCAAACAGCGGAAATGTTTTTTGAAGATGTTTTAATGGCTATAGTTTTTTACGGTATGCCAATATTAGCAGAAAACAATAAACCTAGACTTTTATATTATTTAAAAAGAAGGGGCTATAGAGGTTACTCTATGAACCGGCCAGACAGACTTTGGAATAAGTTATCTGTAACAGAAAAAGAAATAGGTGGTATACCAAATTCGAGTGAAGACATTAAGCAAGCTCATGCAGCCGCAATTGAATCTTACATAGATAAATACGTTGGTTTAAAATCCGATGGAGACTATGGCGATCTATATTTTAATCAAACATTAAATGATTGGTCAAAATTTGACATAAACAAAAGAACAAAATTTGATGCTTCTATTAGCAGCGGACTAGCCATTATGGCTTGCAATAGAAATTTGTATAGGCCGGTTGCAAAAAAAGTTAAACAAAAATTAAACCTAAGTGTCGCTAGATATACCAATAGCGGTAGTTTATCAAAAATAATAAAATAAATATGGCTGGATCAGTTATAAAAGATTTTTTCCCTAGTCAAGTTGCTAGTGACGCAGACAAAATGTCTGCTGAATACGGGCTTAAAGTAGGCAAGGCTATTCAAGACGAGTGGTTTAAAATGGATATGGGCACGAATAGGTATCGTACAAACCAAAGGGCATTTCATAATCTTAGGTTATATGCAAGGGGAGAACAAGGAATACAAAAATATAAAGACGAGTTATCTATTAATGGTGATTTATCTTATTTAAACTTAGACTGGAAGCCAGTCCCTATTATACCTAAATTTGTTGATATTGTTGTTAATGGTATATCTGAAAGGTCATTTGACATAAAAGCTTTTAGCCAAGATCCTTTTGGCGTTGAAAAGCGGACTAAGTACATGGAGTCTATTATAAGAGATATGCAGACGCAGGAATTAAGCGAAATTGCAATGCAAGCATTCGGTGTTTCTTTATATGAGAATAATCCTGAAAATTTACCCGAATCAAAAGAAGAATTAGATCTTCATATGCAGCTTGGCTATAAGCAGGCTGTTGAAATAGCAGAAGAGCAGGCTATAGAAACCTTATTAAAAGGTAATAGATATGACCTTACTAGAAAAAGGGTTACATATGACTTAACAACTATAGGTATTGGATGTGTTAAGAACACCTTTAATACTTCTGAAGGTGTTAAGGTTGAGTATGTGAACCCTGCCAATATGGTTTATTCATATACAGAAGACCCTTATTTTAGCGATGTTTATTATGTTGGAGAAATAAAAGATGTACCAATTAATGAACTTAAAAAGCAATTCCCAAATTTAACTCAGGATGAGCTTGAGAAAATTTCAAAAACCGCGTATAGGTCAAATGGTTTTTACGATAGAACCGCAGGCAATTACCAAGGGGCGGATTCCAACACTGTTCAGGTTTTGTATTATAACTATAAAACTTACATGAACGAAGTTTATAAAGTTAAAGAAACAGCAACAGGTGCTTCAAAAATTTTAGCTAGAGACGATCAATTCGATCCGCCTGTCGAAGTTTTAGAACAGCAATTTGGTAAACTGTCTAGATCATTAGAAGTATTATATGAGGGTGTTTTAATTTTGGGCACTGACATTTTATTAAAATGGGCAATGGCAAAAAATATGATGCGCCCTAAAAGCGACTATACAAAAGTAAAACTAAATTACAGCATTGTTGCCCCAAGAATGTACAAAGGCAAAATAGAGTCTTTAGTTAGTAGAATTACCGGATTTGCTGATATGATTCAATTAACCCATTTAAAGCTGCAGCAGGTGATGTCTAAAATGGTTCCAGATGGAGTTTATTTAGATGCAGATGGTTTAGCTGAAATAGACTTAGGAAACGGCACAAACTATAATCCGCAAGAAGCACTTAATATGTTTTTTCAAACAGGTTCTGTTATCGGGAGATCGTATACTCAAGAAGGAGACATGAATCCAGGAAAAGTTCCTATTCAAGAAATAACAAGTGGCAGCGGTGGAAATAAAATGCAGGCATTAATAGGAACATATAACTATTATTTGCAAATGATAAGAGATGTAACGGGACTAAACGAAGCTAGGGACGGATCAACACCAGATTCTAGGGCTTTAGTTGGGGTACAGAAATTAGCGGCTGCAAATAGCAACACCGCGACAAGACATATATTAAATGCCAACCTGTTTATAACAGCTGAAACAGCGGAAGCTTTATCTTTAAGAATATCGGATATATTAGAGTATTCGCCCGCTAAGGAAGCGTTTATACAAAAAATAGGCGGTCACAATGTTGCAACCCTGGAGGAAATGTCAGATTTGCATCTTTATGATTTTGGCATATTTATAGAGCTTGCTCCGGACGAAGAACAAAGACTTTTGTTGGAAAATAATATACAGACCGCTTTGTCCGCGGGTCTTATAGACTTAGACGATGCTATAGATTTAAGAGATATAAAAAACATTAAGCTTGCTAATCAGCTTTTAAAAATACGCAGAAAAAGAAAACTTGAAAGAGATCAAATGATGCAGCAGGAGAATATTCAAGCACAAGCGCAGGCTAATGCTCAAAGCCAGCAGGTGGCCGCTAATCTTGAAGTTCAAAAACAATCAGCAATTACGGGTCAAAAGTTACAAATTGAGCAAACTAGAATGCAATTAGAAATGCAAAAGCTAGAGCAAGAAAAGCTTGCTAAAATGGAACTAATGAATTTGGAGTTTCAAATGAACATGCAGCTAAAAGGCATGGAGGTTGAAAATTACAAAGCTAGAGAGAGCTTTAAAGAAGACAGAAAAGACGATAGAACTAAAATACAAGCGACTCAGCAAAGCGAGTTAATTGAGCAGAGAAAAAACAATACTCCTCCTAAAAGTTTTGAATCTAGCGGGAATGACATAATTGGAGGAGGATTTGACTTAGGTTCTTTTGAGCCCAAGTAATAATAATAATAGTAATTTTATAATATTTTATCATGGAAAACAAAGAAAACGAAGTTGTAGAACCTACAGCTGAAGTAAAAAAGCCAAGACGTCCAAAGCAGCTTGTTGACAAACCAACAGAAGATGACGTTATTAAAATTGATTTAAGAGAAAATAAACAAGAAGAACAAGAAGATGCCGTTCAAGAGCAAAGCACAGATGACAGCAATGCTACTGTCGAACAACCCCAAGACGAAAGCAATAGCGAAGAAGTGGTTGAAGAAATACAAAGCGCCACTGAAGAACAAGAAGAGTCTATTCTTGAAGAAATAACAGAGGAGGAAGTTCAAGAGCAAGCTGAAGATTTACAAGAAGAAATCGCAGAAGCTGTCCAAGAACAAGCTGAATCAGGAGAACCGCTTCCTGAAAATATTCAAAAAGTTGTGGACTTTATGAATGAAACAGGCGGGAATCTAGAGGATTATGTTAAATTAAATACAGACTATTCTAAATTAAGCGAAAACCAACTGCTTAGAGAATACTACGAAAATACTAAGCCTCATTTAGATAAAGAAGAAATTGATTTTTTAATGCAAGATAATTTTTCTTATGAAGAAGATGTTGATGAAGAAAGAGATATAAGAAAAAAGAAAATTGCATACAAAGAGGAGTTAGCGAGAGCTAAAAATCACCTAGACGGACTAAAGTCTAAATATTACGAAGAAATTAAAGCTGGATCAAGATTAAATCCAGAACAACAAAAAGCGGTTGAGTTTTTTAATCGCTATAATAAGGATAATGCGGAGGCATCTAAAGTGGCTGAAAAGCAACAAAGTGTATTTTTAAACCAAACCAATAATGTTTTTTCAAATGATTTCAAAGGTTTTGACTATCAAGTTGGAGACAAGAAATACAGGTTTAAGGTTAAAAATACGAATGAGATTAAGGAAACCCAAAGTGACATTAATAATTTTGTTAAGAAGTTCTTAAACGATAAAAATGAAATGTCAGATGCTAAAGGTTACCATAAATCGCTTTTTACTGCTATGAACCCCGACGCTGTTGCAAAACACTTTTATGAGCAAGGCAAAGCCGATGCAATGAAAGAAAGTATGGCGAAATCTAAGAATGTTAATATGGACGCGAGAGGTGTTCATGAAAAAGTTACCACTTCTAATGGTTGGACCGTAAAAGCAATAAACGGGCAAGATACTTCTAAATTAAAAATTAGAACAAGAAATTAACACTTAAAAAAATAAACTATGAGTTTTTCAACAACTGCGGCTAAATTAACGCCGCGCCCAACTAAAACATTAGCTTGGGATAATTACTTGAACATTAATGATCTTAAATTTGATCAACAGTTCTTGCCTGAGGTTTACGAAAAAGAAATCGAAAGATTTGGAAATCGTACAATCTCTGGATTTTTAACTATGGTAGGAGCCGAAATGCCAATGGCTTCTGACTTAGTGACATGGGTTGAGCAAGGGCGTTTACACATTGCTTTTGACGACATTAAAAAAATAGATGAAAAAACAATTGAATTTGCATCTGACGCCGATATTGCGCTTATTGGTGTAGGAGATACTATTGTATTAGGAAAAGGAAACAATGAGATTAAAGCTTACGTTTCTGCAGTTGCTGCCGCTGGTGGTAACAAAAGAGCCACAGTACAAGCCTACACAAATGGAGCTAATGGTATTGACACACTTGGTGCTGACAACACAACAGGATGTTCTTTATTCGTATACGGTTCAGAGTATGCAAAAGGAAGCGCTACTGGAGGTAATTCAATTGAAGCTAAATCAGAATTCTTTAACAACAAGCCAATTATTTTACGTAACAAGTATTCAGTTGCTGGATCTAACGTTGCTCAAATTGGATGGGTTGAAGTAACTTCTGAAGCTGGAACTGGCGGGTACTTATGGTACTTAAAATCTGAGCATGAGTCAAGATTGCGTTTTCAAGATCACCTAGAAATGTCTATGGTTGAAGCTGAAAAAGCAGACTTAACAGTTGTAGGTGGTGCCGCTTCTTTTGCGTCAATAAACGGTCCTTCTGGTACTGATACTGGTAGCGAAGGGTTATTCTCTGCTATTGAAGCTAGGGGTAACGTTTACACTGGTGCTGACTTTGGAGCTACTTTAGCCTTCAACGCTGCTACCTCTGGAGCCCCTGCGGTGGCTGTGGATTATGCTGCTAACAACGGAATCAATGAGTTTGATACTATTTTAACACAATTAGACACTCAGGGTGCTATTGAAGAAAACATGCTTTTCTTAGATCGCGGGACTGCTTTGTCTATAGATAATATGCTTGCTGCTGTTAACGCTCCTTACGGAGGTGGAACATCTTTTGGCGTATTTGAAAACGATGAAGAAATGGCATTAAACCTTGGATTTAGCGGTTTCCGTAGAGGATCTTACGATTTCTACAAAACTGACTGGAAATATTTGAATGATTCTACAACTCGTGGAGGTTTCGCAAATATTGAAGGAGTATTAGTTCCTGCTGGTGTTTCAACTGTTTACGATCAACAATTAGGTACAAACATTCAAAGACCATTCTTACACGTACGCTACAGAGCTTCTGAAGCTGACGATCGAAGAATGAAGTCTTGGATCACTGGATCTGTTGGCGGAAACTACACAAGCGAAGAGGATGCAATGAATGTAAACTTCTTATCGGAGCGTGCACTTTGTGTTCAAGGAGCAAACAACTTTGTGTTATTCAAGAAAATAGCATAATTTTAAAATAAAAATTCTGGGGTCACACATACTAAAGTGAGACGTGGCCCCGGAGTTTTATTATTAACTATTTAATTATATTATATCATGGCTAAAAAAGCTAAAGCAGAAGCTGTTGAGGTTGCACCTCAGGAGGTTGCGGTAAAAGCTGCACCTAAAAAAATTAAACAAAAACCAGTTTACGCAGATAAACTATATACTCTAAAGGGTAATAAAAAACCTTTAACATATACATTACAGAGCAAACATTCAAGCAGAAAACCATTACTTTGGTTCGATGAAGAAAAAGGCTATCAAAGAGAATTAAGGTATTCCACTAATCAAGCCTCCCCATTTGCCGATGAGCAAGCGGGCATGGTAACTTTGGGTAGAATTATTTTTAAAGGAGGAGCTTTAAGGGTTCCTAAATCAGACGTTTGTTTACAAAAACTATTGTCTTTGTATCACCCAGCTAGAAATGAAGTATATGAGGAGTACAACCCTGTTCAAGAGTCTATAGACGAAACAGCGCTAATAGAATTAGAAATAGAAGCTTTACTTATTGCTAAGCAAATGGACATAAATGAAGCAGAAGCTGTATTAAGAGTAGAGGAAGGAAACAAGGTAGATTCATTAAGCTCTTCAGAATTAAAAAGAGACTTATTGATTTTTGCAAAACGTAATCCCGGTTTATTTATAAATCTTGCTAATGATGAAAATGTGGAGTTAAGAAACATTGGAATTAAAGCAACTCAATCTGGTATTTTAAAATTATCACAAGATCAAAGAACTTTCTTTTATGGAAGCAATGACAGAAAACTTATGACTGTCCCATTTGATGAACATCCATATTCAGCTTTAGCCGCTTGGTTTAAAACTGATGACGGTATGGAAGTTTTAAAACACATAACCAAAAAAATATAAGTTATCATTATAGTAGTTAGGCTGCTGTAATGGTGGCCTAATTATTATTAATAAAAAATTATATGGCAGTAAGCGTAGATACAGTATACCAAAAAGTTTTAGGTATATTAAATAAAGAACAAAGAGGCTATGTTACCGCCCAAGAATTTAACTTATTTGCTAATCAAGCACAGTTAGATTTATTTGAGCAGTATTTTTACGATATAAATCAATTTGGCAGAATTCCTGGTAATGATACCGAGTATTCTGATATGCTCAATATGCTAGATAAAAAGCTAGCTCCTTTCCAAACATCAGCGTCGCTTATATATGACGCAGCAAACAATCACTTTGTTTTACCGGCTGATCTTTATAGGCTAGGCACAGTAATATATGGCAACACCACAACAAGCAATTTTGGCGTTACAAGTACTGAGCAAATAGAAGCCGAAAGAATCAACCAAAATGAGATTCTATACATAAACTCATCACCATTAACAAAGCCTGCTAATACGCGCCCCATATACACGCAAAACAGCGCTGGGCTTAATGTTTTTGGAGCAGCGGAATTAATAGCCAACGTTTCCTGTACTTACATAAAGAAACCGGCTAAAGTTCAATGGGCTTATACTATTGTTTTTGATGAGCCTCTTTACAACGCTTCAAACTCTGTTGACTTTGAATTAGACCCTTCCGAAGAAACGGAGTTAGTTATAAAAATACTAGAATTATCTGGGTTGTTAATAAAAGACTTCAACATGTACAATGCCATAAACCGCGAGGAAATGGAAACTATTCAACAAGAAAAATCATAATAAATGGCTTTACAAAACTTAACAGACGAACAATATTACTTAGGCCCAGATGGAGTTTGGAACAGTTTAGATGAAAACTATGGCAGCTACCAGTTTATTTCGCTTAAGGACATTGTAAATAACTTTATTATAGCTTATGTTGGCGAAAGCAAAATTATAAGTAAAATTAAAAGAACTGATGTTGCTTTTCATGCTCAAAGAGGTATACAAGAATTAAGCTTTGATACACTTCCTTCTATAAAGTCACAAGAAATAGAAATACCACCGGCTTTATATATGGTGCTACCCAAAAATTATGTAAACTACGTTAAGCTAACTTGGGTGGATGATTCGGGTATAGAAAGAATAATATACCCTGCAATTAAAACTAGCAATCCCATACCTATTGTTCAAGATGATGACTACGAATATACGTTTGACCAAACAGGCGAAATTATAGAGGCGTCAGAGTCTGAAACATTAAGAAAATTTAAATCTAAAGACGGGGCCTATTCTGGCTCTACAAGTAGTTATCCGCACGGAAGACTACATGCTGCTGGGCAAAGATACGGGCTTGACCCGCAATATGCGCAATCAAATGGCGTGTTTTATATAGATCAAATACAAGGATTAATACACTTTAGCTCAGATTTGTGCAACAAGATTGTAACCTTGAAATATATAAGTGATGGCGTAGCTGGCGATGAAGATAAAGTGGTTCACAAGTTTGCCGAAGAAGCTATTTACAAATATATAGCGCATGCTGTTTTAGCTACAAGGTTTAACACGCCAGAATACTTAGTTGCTAGATTTAAAAGAGAAGCAGCTGTAGCAAAAAGAAATGCTAAATTAAGATTATCAAATATAAAATTAGAAGAAATCACGCAAATAATGCGCGGTAAGTCTAAGCAAATAAAACATTAATATATGCCAGAATTTATCCATTCCTTCACTAGGGGGAAAATGAATAAAGATCTTGATGAGCGATTGGTGCCAAATGGCGAATATCGTGATGCTTTAAATTTAGATATTGCAAACTCAGAAGGATCAAATGTAGGTGCTTTACAAAATGTAAAAGGTAATGTGGAGCTAAGAGGTAAAGCCGACGACTTAAATGGCTGGCAGGCAAATTATATAGAGGATTTGTCTAATCCTGTTTGTATTGGATCAATAAGAAACGATATAGATGAAAAAATATATTGGTTTATTGCTTCTGACAATGTGAGCGCTATTGCTGAGCTTGATACTACAACTGGATATATTTACCCTATATTGGTGGATAAAAACAATATATTAAAGTTCAGTAAAGACTATTTAATAACCGGTATAAATATATTAGACAAGTTTTTGTTTTGGACAGACGATCAGACAGAACCTAAGAAAATTAACGTTGAAAAGTTTAAGGCTGGCTCTTGTGATTTTAATACACACACAAAAATACCCGAATGGAATCCAGACCAAGATAATTATACAGAGGTTAACTGCGGGTTTGTTGGAGCAACAGAGCCGGACTTTACAGAAGAAGATGTAACTGTAATTAAAAAATCCCCTCTTACAGCACCAACCATCAATGCAGCGGCATCGCCTTTTGGGAACGATATAGCTGGTACAGGGATTGATCCAGTTTATGCTTTTGCAGATGCCCCTATCCCCGGCCAAACGACAGGATTTGAAAATTTTACCTATACTCCTCAGGTCTTGATAGACCCTCTCGTACAAGAATCATTACCTACATATGGTGAATTTTTAGCGAACACAACGGGGCCAAACGGCAACCCAACCTATTATAACAATAGTAATCTTCCTGCAAATTGGAACGGAAGAGTCAATTTTACTTTAGAAAGTATTTATGGAACAGACCCGGCTACAGGAGAATCTGTTTGGCAAATAAATGATATTATATTTTTGCAAGGATCAAAAACTGACGATTTTAATGAAACGCTAGAATATCAGGTTACTATAAAAATTACAGCTATAAACAATCTTGTAATAACCGGAGAAATTCAGGCTATTTCTAGTGGTATATTAAGATTTTTAGATATAAATCTTAATCCTTCCCTTGTAAGTTGGGAAATTGTTTTAAAGGAGCAGGATCCGATGTACGAGTATGTTTTTCCAAGATTTGCTTATAGGTGGAGGTACATAGACAATGAATATTCTGCATTTTCTCCTTTTTCCAAAGTAGCTTTTATCGGGAATAGATTTAAATACGTATCTTCGGATGGGTATAATATAGGTATGACAAATAATATAAGAAAGCTTATTGTAGAATCTTTAACCCATGGGTCCGAAGAGGTTGCTGAGATAGAAATATTATATAAAGAATCCAATAATACATCAGTTTACTCTATAGACTCAATAAAGAAAAAAGAATTTGCTCCCTATAATGCTGGAGCACCGGCTCTTCCTACAATATTTGAAATTAAATCTGAAGTTATAGGCCAAACTGTACAAGCAAATCAACTTTTGCGCCCATGGGATAATGTTCCTAGAAAAGCCAAGGCCCAAGAAATTATAGCAAATAGAGTGGTATATGGCAACTATTTGCAAAATTATACAGTAGATTCAACCCTGGATTTAAAAGTTAGCACAACTAATATTGCTCACCCAGGTAGTAGTAATGTAGAAAACCCTGAGGTAACGCTTGAGGAGTCGGAGATTAGGATGCCGCATGAATCTTTAAAAACAATTAGAACTTATCAAACAGGAATTGTGTTTAAGGACGAATTCGGAAGAGAGACCCCTGTTGTTACAAATAAAAATGCGTCTATAAAATTAGAAATAAATAATTCAGATAAATTAAATAAAATAACTGTGGAGCCCATTAGCTCTGCTCCTAGCTGGGCAACTCATTATAAGTTTTTTGTTAAAGATACATCTAACGAGTATTACAATTTAGCTTTAGATAGGTTTTACGAAGCAGAGGACGGTAATGTATGGTTATCTTTCCCCTCTTCAGAAAGGAATAAGGTTGACGAAGAAACATATTTGATACTTAAAAAGCAGCATGACAACAACATTGCCATTGAAAATTTAGTAAAATACAAAATATTATCGATAAAGAGCAGCGCTCCCGATTTTATAAAAACTTTTGATATTGCAGTGGTGCAGGGTAATGCTACTAATCTTCAAGGTTTTGAACCTGGATTTGTGCAAATTAGTTTTAATTCAACCACGGATTTTAGCGGGAAATTGCAAGGTGGGTTTTTAGTGGAAATTTTTTCCGGAGGAGTGTCTGATAGATATATAATAAGCGGAGGCGAATGTACTGGATCAACTACCTTTAATGTTACCATAGATCTAGAAAGAGAACTTGGCCAAGATACCGCGTTTTTGCAAGGCGCTACTGGGGCAAATATAAGAATATATGAACCTAAAGTGGAAAATGAACCTGAATTTGAAGGTAGGTTTTTTGTAAAAATAAATAGAGATTTTGCTTTTGACACAAATATTATAGCGCCTTTTGACGCTTTGGAAAAAAGATATGGTATTTTAGCAAGTTTAGACTTTAAATCTCCAGAAGCATATCAAAATATAAATAGTGGGTGGGGGAATAGCACGAGATGGCACAGAATGGGCTGGCATCATATTGATAGAGGAGAAGCGGGTACAGATTCTGGCTGTAGATCACGATATCGAAGAGTAGGGCATGGTCAAGTGGGTAACAATATTGCTCAAGGTATTATAGATATTTTTGGAGTAGTTCAATACGATAGCCAATTTTTAGGGTGTATTTTTTCAGGGCCAAAAAGTGTAATGCACGAAAGAGGTTGCAACGGAAGCGGAGGAGGAACTGCTTGCGGGCAAACATTTTACGATGATGTGGCAGCCGGTTCTTTAATAAGAATAGTAATGAACGACGGCACCAAAACGGAGCCTTATCGAGTTAGAAGAGTAGAAAAAAGCTCTAGTCATTTTAGAGGAAGAAAAAGAGGAGCTTGCACACTAGGCTGCACGGATTGCCAGAAAAACACGGATGGGAATAAAGCTTGTACAATGGCTATAGAGTTAGTTCGTCCTATATCAGATTTATTTGTAGGCAATGGAACCACAGCAGCACTTAACAATATAAAAGGCTACGAATTAGTAAGAGAAATAATAAGCGACAGAAATAAACTTTTAACTTCTACAAATCCCGCAATATTTGAAACTGAGCCTAAGGAGGCTGTTGATTTAGATTTATATTACGAATCCTCTAACGCTTTTCCGATAGCTCAATATAATTCTACTCAAACTTTAGATTATTATAATTGCTTTTCTTATGGGCAAGGAGTGGAATCAAATAGGATTAGGGATGATTACAACGCTCCTACTATAGACAAAGGGCCAAAGTTATCGGCACCTTTAGATGAGCCATACGCAGAGGAAAGAAGAGGTAGTGGCATGATATTTTCTCAGATATACAACTCAACATCGGGAATAAATAGATTAAATCAATTTATACAAGCAGAGCCTATTACTAAGGATTTGAACCCTATACATGGTACTATCCAAAAAATGCACGCACGGGACACTGACGCTATTGTTTTGTGTGAGGATAAATGCTTTAGAATATTAGCAAATAAAGATGCGTTATTTAATGCCGATGGGAGCGCAAATGTAACTTCAAATCAGGCTGTTTTAGGCCAAGCTGTACCGTATGCAGGCGAGTTTGGTATTTCAAAAAACCCTGAATCGTTTGCATCATATGGATTTAGAGCTTATTTTTCAGACAAAAACAGAGGCGCAGTAATAAGACTCTCTGTAGACGGTATTACAAATATAGCTGAAAAAGGTATGACAGACTTTTTTAATGATAATTTAAAAGCGTCTACCAATATAATAGGTAGTTATAATGATAGAAAAGACTTATATAATTTAACAGTAGATTCTTTATCAACTCAGTGGCAAAACGCTTTTAATACTAGCCAAACCTACCAATTGAACCCAGACTGTAATGCTGGATCGATTACAGCTTCCTTAGAGGGGACAACCATATCTTTTAAAGAAACCGTTGACGGTTGGACAAGCCGCAAATCTTTTATACCAGAAAGCGGGGTTAGTATAAATAATTTGTATTATACATTTAAAGATGGCAGAATATATGAGCACGGATTGAATGTAGCAGCTAATAATTTTTATAGAGTTCAGCACGAAAGTTCTTTTAATTTATTAATTAATGAACAGCCTAATATTGTAAAAGGATATAGCACTATAAACTATACCGGAACAAGATCAAGAAGACTCGAATACCAACATAATCAAAAATTTTATTCTATAGCAGAAATAAACGCTCTTCAGGTTATACCAACAAGTGTCCAGCAAAAAAGGCCAGGGTGGTATGTAAATTATATTAAAACAGACCTTGAAGGAGGAGAAGTAAAAGAATTTGAGAAAAAAGAAGGTAAGTATTTTAACTATATAAAAGGTTTAGAAATATTTAATGATTGTGATCTTATAGGCGACGGTATAGACAACCCGGATATAATTGATGCAGATCCACAGAATTATATATTAACGTTTACTATTGATCCTACTTGCAGTGACACAGGAGGCACAACGCCTGACACAATACAATATTTTGTTAACATATGGGCCGGTAGAAAAGCTTTGGCCAACAACACTATTGATTTGGATATAGAGCCAATAACATCAAGTGCACAAGATGTTAAATGTGCTATTGAAAATTTCTACACAACTATAACTCCTTTCCAAAATTACGCGCAAGTTGTAAACACGGGGACAGTGTTTTCTTACGTATTTAGTGATGGCTTGCAGGCTGGGACTCAAATGTATAATCACCTAACCAATGAGGCCATAACTCAAGCAGGCGCTTATTTATTTGTAAATACACCAGCTGATCAAACGTCAGATATAGTTAACCATGCAGGGTTAGACGTAAATAATCCAATAGCCGTTCCGGCATCTTATTATGTAATGATATTAGGGGCAGATGGTAAAATTGCATCTTATACACAATATAATACGCTTAACCCATGCGTAGGAGATCCTGAAAAAGCAGTATACACTTTTAGCAATTATTCATCAAGTAAGTTTCCTTTTGAAACACCCAATGTTGCTGTTATTACACATTATAATCCAACAATAGGCGGGACTTCTACAGATGCTCAATTAATTTGTGCACACAAAAATGCATTTAGCGAGTATTTTGCAAACGCATTACCAGGATGTTCACCCCCTAGCGGTGCAGAGCCTTGTAAAACGGCTAGTGGCATTGGATCTCTTGGGTATTATTATTCGGCAGCACAAGGCGGATCAGACACTATCGCTGTAGGCACTCAGCTTTATGGTTACAGCGCATCTCAAGAACAATACATACCAGCTTTCCCAAATGGATATGTTGGCATTGTTGACATAACTAACTATAATAATAATTTAATATTACCTGGAAGAGTAGGGACAACATTTACGCCACAAAGTTTTTGGGATAATGTAGCTACTCTTGATAATAAGTGGAAAATAATAAGAATAGATAGCAATGGAGTAATTACTCACTTAGACCAGATAAATCAGATTACAAACCCAACATGCCCTTAATTAAATACTTATAATATGCCATCAATAAACAATTACACTTTTTCAGAACCTGTATTTAACATTCCAGAGGAATCAAATATAGTGACCTTAGTGGGGGCAACTGCAGTAATAACAATTACACCTAACACTGGTTTCACGGCAACCGCTGGGGATTTTTCAACTACAAGCTTTAATGCTACTTACATATCAAATGTTGCTTTTACTCAAAGTGGCAATAATGTACTATGTACAATGACCCTAGTTAATACAACCACAATGCCATCTAGCAACTTGACTTTAGGTTTATGTGTATCAGGTTCCGCGGTAGAAAAATTAATAACTATAGGCGGAAAATATAGCGCGGTCGTTGGATCAAACGTTACAGGCGACTCGTCTGAAACCGATGTAGTATACAGCGCTAGCGGCATTATGTCAACAGTTAGTTCTTTATTTACAAAAACTTATAATGCAGCTACGGGTTATTTTTGGGAGGGGACCAGTATACCTTCTATAAATATTGTAAAAGGCAATCAAAAACATTATTCAATTGCACAAACGCCTACATTTGATGCCTCAAATAGACTGACAAATATAGCTTACGCTGTTAGTTATCAGTTTCCAGGTAAAGATGTTTCAGGCGATGAAATTTCTATTAATGTGCCGTCAACTCAGGAAATATATGTTCCTGTTGCTAAGATTTTTGGTTACAACTTTAATACAGCTGGCTTGGGTAATCTGCCTAGTGTTAGAAACCTTACTGTTTTTGGAGGTGAAGGCGCTGCTGTTACGGCAACCTTAACATATGGCGCTACCAGTACTATTATAATAAACAATGAAACTATAACGGCTTTAGGGCAAATTACTAAACCTGTAGCATTCCCTGAGCTAATAAAAGGAGACCCTGATGTTAATTATACTTTAACATTAACAGGAGACTTGCCGTCTGGGGGATTAACACAGCCGAATCCAATATTAGTCAAGCAAAGAGACGAAATATTAATAAGATTCCTTGCTACAACAGCAAACCCAATATCAGGCTTTACGCAGGTTAATAGACAATTTAAGCCTTTAACGCAATCGCCATTCCAAAACCCGCCAACAGAAACGGGTATTGGGGCCCCTTTTGGCAATTGGCTTGTTAAAATAAATAGCACAATTACTGCATTGTCTGGAACAATAGCAGTTGCGAGGCAGCTTGACGATGATCATATAAGTGATTTTAGCAATACCACAGTTGTAGGGCTAGGCGATACGCCTGTTACAGCAACAGGAGCTCAATCGAGCGTAACATCTTTAATAATATCTGACACTACGGATATTGTTGCTGGCATGCAATTTAATAATCAAAACAGAAACCCCAATGGTGGAAACTCTTTCGCTAGGTCTCCTTTGGCGCCATATACGCATTCAGTTTCTAGCGTAGACAGCTCTACACAATTAACTGTATCACCATCTATAACCGTGTCTAATGGCGAGCTTCTTTCTTTTACAAATAGCAAAGGTACATTTTTTAATATTACAGAAAGTAATATAAAACAAATAAACTCAACCAGCGTGCAACTTGAGGCCTTAATAGCTATAGTAAACATAGGAGATAGCGATATTGATTTTACGCTTAATCTAGATAACTTAATAACACATACACCGTAATGGCAAATATAACATTAACATTTTCAAATCCATTACCTGAAACTATACAAGTGGGAGATATTGCTTGGTATGTAGATTCTTCTGCTGCTGTAGGAACTGGCCAGCAAGAGTTTCAAATGGGACCAATAATATCCTATACTGTGACTCCTCCTTACCAGGTAGTAATAAACGCAGCCGTTGGTGTCCAGCCGCCCACGGCAAATGATTTTGTATTTTATGTAAAAGACCCCATAGCCAAAGTAGGTCAATTAAAGGGGTATTTCGCAGAAGTTCAATTTAGAAATAACAGTACGGCATTTGCAGAATTATTTTCAGTAGGCAGCGAAGTGTTTGAAAGTAGCAAATAATACGTAATAATAATTATATGCCTAAAAATAAAATAAAATCAAATAATAACAAATTAAGCACATTTACTCACCAGTTGGAATGTGTGCAAGACGTAATGATAGAAAACAATCATTTAGAATACGTATATGGCGATGGTAAAAATTTAGTTAATAATGAAATTTTCAGAATTGAAAACGATTTTTCTGACCAATTGTACATGCGCAAAATGTATATGCCCAAAGAATCCGTTGTTATTAGCGCAATGCATCATACAGAGCATTTTTGGTTTTTATTAAAGGGAAGAATACTGGTAACCACAGACGGGGAACAAGTCGAGCACATAGCTCCTTGTTTTGAAAAGTCTATGAAAGGTGCAAAAAGATTAATATTAGCCCTGGAGGACTCTTTATTTATAAATGTACATAAAAACCCGACAAACACTAAAGATATGAGCAAGGTTGAAGAGTATTTATACTCTATAACCATCGAAGAATACAACAAAAAAGAAAAATTATGGCAGGAATAGCAACAGCAATGATGGTAGGTGGCGCGGCTAAAAGCGCACTAGGCGGGTTAACAAGCATAGCTTCGGGCATTATAGGCTCAGGTAAAAGAAAAGCTGAGCAAAGAGAGGCCCAGAGGCAATTTAATAAAAGAATGTCTGAGTTTGAAAACTTAGATACAAGTAATCTATATAGAAATATGGATAATACTTATGAGGATTTAACTGTTAATCAACAGCAGGCGGACTATACCCGTAGGCAACAGGAGCAAGGCCTTGCTAACGTTATGGGGGGAATGCAGGGTGCTGCGGGGGGTTCTGGTATTGCGGCGTTAGCACAATCTTTAGCTAATCAATCTTCGCAAAATGCAGAAAGATCAGCAGTTTCAATAGGGCAACAAGAATCTAGAAATCAAATGCTATCTGCGCAGCAGCAAGCTAGAAATAATGTAATGGAAATTCAAGGCCAGGAAAAGTCCAGAGCTTTGCAAAGAGAAAAAACGGAAACATTATTAGGCATGTCCCAACAGAGGCTAGGTGCTGCTAATGCCGCTAGGCAGCAGGCCACTCAGGCTATTGTTGGTGGAGTAGGCGGAGTCATGGGAGCTGGTGCTGATGCTCTTGGCGATATGAACGCTGCAAAAGGAGCCGGCGGGACTCCAGCTATGGCTGCATTATTCTAATAATAGTTAGTAAAATAAATTAAAAAAAATGGGGAATAGACAATTAATAACAGGAGCAGGGGCTATAGCTCCTAAGTTTGTTGATTACGGGAAAGGAGCTTTCAGCAGCAATCCCGGAAAAAGAGGCATGTCCAAGGGCGAAGCAATGGGTCTTGCTAGAGAGGCTAAATTAGCCGCGGATGACGCAGCCTTAAAAGGTTATATAAGTGGACTAAATACAGAAATGGATTTAGTATCATTGTCTGATGCCGAGCAGGCGTCTATTAAAGGATATTTGTTTGAGCAAAAAAAAGAATATGCCAGGCTTGCGAATGAAACTATGCAATTAGATGCGCTTAGCCCTTTATTTTTAGAAAATAAAAATAAGATGGATGCTATAAAGCAATCCTTTATAAATTTAAAAGGTCAAACAGATAAATTCAAAGAAAGAAAAATACAATACTTAGATGACTTTGAAAACGGTAGATTGTCAAAAGGAAATAAAACAGATGATTATAGTAGAGCTAGTAAAGTGTACGGCGGAGGGGCATTAACAATAGATCCCAATGGAGGTATAAACATAATCACAGATAATGGAACAAAATTTACTAAATATTCTGACGTATCTGACCCTTTTCTTAAAGATTTTAAAACCGCAGACGAAATACTTGAACAAAACAATAAATTATACACCGCTGGTGTTGAATTAGACGCTTCTAAGGAAGCTTTACTAAGAAATAAGCTTAAATCCCAGTTGTCACAAGACGGGTCCTTAGAATCAATCGTAGAAGATGGACTTATTAACAATGAAAGGTTAGATGTAGACTTAGAATCTTACGAAACAAGAGAGGCGGCTATAAACGATGTTGCTGAAATATTATTACAAGGTTACCGGGATAGTGCTATTGCAGGTAAAAAAGAAAAAGACATTAAAAAAGGAAAAATAACCAGTGATGTCAATGACGACGATGAGCTTACGCCTAGCGATACATATCTTGGCTATGAAAGAAACTCTCAAAAAGACAAAAATAACTTCAAGGCAAACTGGGCTGATACGCAGAGTATTGCGCAACAAGATGCTGAGTTTATGAAGACTAGGGTTATGGGGAATAATAACGAGGCAGAGGATTACAGAAATGGATCTAAGGGAGCCGCGGTAATGAAGCTGAACAGAGAGACCGGTAAGCTAGAAATAATGGCTGAGCCTAAGGCAAGCTCTATCCGAAGCCAGAAATGGTATTCAAGCTTTGATTCTAAAAAATACAGAGGAGAAGCAAAATCAAACCAAAGATGGCAGCTAGCTCCGGCAATGATTATAGAAGCTGGGGGGCCTAGACCTGTAACGGTGTGGAGAGCCAACAGTAATGACGATTGGCAAATACTTAAAGAAGAAGACTATCAAAAAGAATTTAGTGGTACGGCGGGCCTAGAGGGAGGCGCATCGCAATTTAATAATTAATAAATATGAACGAAAAGGCATTACAATACTCATTTGATTTATTTACGTCAGATGGCTATAATGGAACATTCGATGATTACAAAAAGTTAATAGCGTCAAATAAAGGCGCTGTAGATTACTCTTATAAGTTATTTTCAGAAGACGGATATAATGGTTCTTTAGAAGATTTCTCAGCATTAGTAGGAGTGGGAAAGCAACAAGCCCCAGTGATGGAGACCACGAGCGCCGGGGCATCAAGCAACGTGGCAAATGGGGCATTCATATCGGAAGATGGTTCTTCGGGCTCACCAGAGAATGATGCATTAAAAAGAAAAACAGAAATACTACTTGATCCGCTTTATAAAAGAGAAAAAGATGATGATGGCAATACTTTAAGAAACGAACAAGGAATTGCAATATATGGAGCTGACCCACAGCAGGGCAAATATTTATTTTCACAAGATGAAGAAGAAGGCGGCGCGGCTTTAAGAGAAATTTATAGCGGCACAAACTTAATATTTGAAGAAGTAAATCAAGGGCAATTTTCAGATGAAAATTTAGCTAGGCTAAAAGGCGCTAATCCTGAAGCTGGAGGTGGATTTGAATTTATAAAGGTAAAAGTACCAGGCGCTAATGATCACGTTGTTTTAGAATTTAATACAGATTTTGCAGGCTTAGGATCTAAAAAAGAAAAAGAGGCTTTAAATGTAGCCAACCTAAACTTACTAAAAGGCTATTTAGAAAAAAACATAGACAAAATAACTGTTTCTGATGATGTTGAGCAAAATAGAAAGAAAGAGTCCGAAATAATAGTAAATGAGCTTAACACTGCTTTAAATTCAGATGAAGAATATAACTCTAAAGTTTCTAAAACTAATGATAAATATGATCCTAAGAATCTTTTTATAGATGCAGGGTTTGCAAATAACCAGTTTGATGGGAGCATTATTGATCGAGTGGTGCCTTCTGCCGGAATGACGGCGTCGCCAGTCATAACAACAGAAAAAGTATTTAAAGAGGGCAAACTAAAAAGTCAATACGATAAAGAACTTGAAAGATTATTAAAACTACCTGAAGATAAACTAGCTAAAAAAATTGAAGAGGCCCAAAAAAAATTAGGGGATGAAAATAAGGTTGATATAACCAAGCTGGCTAAAATGAACATTTTGGAAATTGCTAAAAAATCAGAGCTAGCTCAATTAAAAACCGAATACACATCTTTATATATAAATGAAAAAGAAGATCGTCAAGCAGAGTTTTATGCAGGTTTAAATTTTGCAAATCAAGAAATACAAAGAGAAGCAGACTTTACTATAGAGACAATAAACACTGTGATACAAGACAGTGAAAATAAAATTAATGTTATTGATGCCGCACAAAGTTACGCAACAGCTGGATATGCTAGCAAGTCCGAAATGGAGGCACTTGAAAATTATGTGCTTAATAACAGCGATGTGACACTTGGTGAGCTTAACGCTAACATGTCAATACAAGAAAAAATTGACAAGAATGGAACTTCCAATACTTTTTATAGAAATAAATTTATTGAAGAAAATTTAAAAGATATATACGGTAATGCTTTTAATGACTTTGAATTAAACAAAAAAGTTTTTGAAGAGCAGCAGTCGAATTTGGAAAGTATTGCAGAAGAAGGCGGAGGTATATCTTTGGCAATGAACGCCGCTTCTCGTAATTATAATGAATTAGAAAAATACATAGCTAATATAGGACTTGGGGGCTTAGAGCTTGTTGGAGGGGGATTAAATATAGCTAGAAATACTATATTAACCGCGGCAGAAATAGCAAACCCATATGGTGCACCAGTAGGAACCGCTATAAAATCCGAATCTGCAATTACTGAATTTTTTGAAAGCGCAAAAGATCAAAGAGCAGGTTATGTTGCTGATGTTAAATTTGAAGGCGGAGAAACCGGAGCGTTTGGTTCTGTTACAAATTTTGGTAAATTTGTTGCCCAAGAGGTTTCAAATCAAATACCTATTTTTGCGACCGTAGCGCTTTCTGGTGGCTATGCGGGCCTTGTGCTTGGTATAACAACCGCTGGGCAGAAACAAGCGGAAATGACAAACTTAATAGCATCCGGCGAAAAAGATTATAGCGCGGGTAATATATGGCTAACAAGTTTGGGGCACGGTGCAGCTGAGGGCGTATTTGCACAGCTTTCAACAGTGCCTATAATGAAAAGAGCTAAGTCAAGGTGGATGCGAGCAGGTGGATCTGGAGCGGACGATTTGCTTAATAATTCCACGAGAAACTGGTTTAAAGAAAACTCTAAAGCCACTTTAACAGATATTCTCCTGGAGCCTGGAGCTGAAATGGCTACACAATTTACCCAAAACGTTATAGACGGCAATGACCCGTTTGAGGGCATAGGGCATGCTGGATTCAGCGCGTTAGGATTTAGCTTGGTTTTAAGTGGGGTGCCATTCGCAAAAGGAACATTAAATTCTAGATTTTCTTCTTATGAGGGTCTAAACAAATCAAGGGCTTTAGACAGCGAAATTAATGATTTAGCAAACAGATATAATTCTTTAGATAAAAGAACAAGGGAGGCTATATCTCTAAAAAATCAAATAGAGCAGAAAAAAAGCGAATACCTGGATGTTGTAAAACAAGAAACAGAAGCTTTTGAAAAATCTGTTAGTGAAAACGGCTTGGAAAGACTTATAGCATTAAGAGCTAAGCAAGTTAATTTACAAAATCAAGCAAAAGATGTTTTGCAGTCTGATATGAGCGAGACTGCTAAACAATTTGAAATTACCAGATTACAAAGAGAATTTGCTACTCTTAATATGATTTTAAAAAGAACTAGATCTTTAGATTCAAAGCGCAAGTTTGAGGTTGATTTTAGAGCATTAGAGGGCACCAATAAAACAGCTTATGATAACTACCAAAACGAAGCAGCATCTCAGCTAACTTCAGAAAAAGACGGGAAAACACCGACTGAAGAAGATATAGACAGGAGAGCTTATGACTTATATTTTGCCGACGTGGTTAGGCAGAGAAATAACGAAACCAATACTAATTCCATAAAAATTGAAAGCTTTGAAACTGTAGCCGAGGCTGTTGCTAATTTAGACTCTAGAATTGCAAAAATACAATCAGATATTGAAAGTGGCAAAATAGATCCTGCGAAAGGTGCTGAATTAATTTTTAACATAGAATCTGGGAAAAGAAATATAGAACTAGGCGGCGATGGATTTGCAGTACCAACTCAAGACGGCAGAAAAACTGGCCCAACAATTGCTGTGGTTGAAAACCAGGTTAAAAACCAAAGGAAAGCTATTAAAACTCATGAAATTGGGCATCAAGTAGCCTGGAAGGTTTTAACAAACAATTTAGCCGGCTTAGAATCTATTACAGACCAACTGTTAAAGTCAATGCAGGCTTTAGATAATAAAACATATAAAGAGTTTTTAAACGACAGTAGAATATACAAAACTAAAATTACAGGAGGTTTATCAGTTGACAGGGTGGACAATGATGGTAATTTCCTTGGGGGCGATTTAGATAACGCTGAAGTTCTTTCTGTTTTCATGGAATATGTGGCAGAAGGAAAGTTTACATCAAAACAAAAAGCAAGAGGTATTAGTGGGGTTTTTGGAGCAGTAACTCAGAAAGCTTTAAGTTCTTACCATAATTTTGATTTTCATGGCACCGACGATGCTTACAATTTTGTTGTAGCGATGGCACAAAAAATAAAAGACGGTACTTTAACAAGAAAAGATATTTCTAATATTAAGTCTTCCGATCTAATAAAAAATGCAAGAAAAAATGCAACGCCTGAACAAAACAAGTTAATAACCCAAAACAGTGCGGGGCTAGAAGCACAGTTAAATGCTTTAGAACAGCAGCTAAGTGATAATGAAATTGACTATGATACGTTTGAGCAAAAAGTATCAGCTCTTGAATCAGCGTTAAAGAACAAACCAACTACAAAGCCTAAGGCTAAGCCTAAAAGAAAAGAAGGCAAAAAAGATGAAACTTTAAAAGAATCTACCGCAAGATCTAAAAAAATACTTGACAGAATAGGTAATGATCCTAATGGCTATAATCCTAACAATTCTAAAATTGTTGAAGTATTATCAGGTATAATAGAGTCTAAATCTAAGGTATTTAGAACTGCTGACGGTAATGTTAGAAATTTAACTAACCTGCCTGGGTTTGAAATGCAAAATATGGTGCAAGAAACCATAACCGGTTTAGTACCAATGATTAACAAGTTTGATCCTAAAATAAACGATTCTTTATATGGTTATTTAAATTCTCAAATAGCTAATAAAATGCGTGGAGCTTTAAAATCTGGTAAAGTTACAGACCAAAAGTTTACAGAAGACGTTTCTACGGCTAAAGGTGTTGCGGCAGATAATACTACAACACTCCGTGAAGACCCTGGCTATAAAAAAATAAAAGACTCTAATATATTTGAACCTGAGGTTATATCCAATATTAAAAGTAAGGTTGTTTCCACTGTTAGGGTTTTAAAAAGCAAACTAGGTGTGGCTGTAGGTAAAAACCAAAACACATCACCATTGGTTGCTGAATTTACAGAGTCTATATCTAAACAGGCAGACATAGATATTAAAAAAGCTATAGGCGGCAAAAAGGATAAGAAGCTTAGAAATTGGACCATTGAAAACAAACAAGCCATTGTAGAAAATGCTACTACCACATGGCTAATGGGTAAAGACGATGGCACTAAAGTTCTAGGCGGTATACCGATAGCTATAGAGAAAAAGTTAAAATCTACTGGGCAATTTGTAGGTTATCCCGAATGGATAGGCCAAGAAATAGCAAGGGAAACTACGGAGGGAAGAGGCGCTACTGCAGGTAATCAAATAGTAAGGCGCGTTCCTTTTGATGAAATATCTGATACAGATTTTGCAGATTTTGTAACAAAAACCGATGGCACACCTATAAGAGGCAGAAAAGAATCTTTGTCAAAAGAATTAGCCACAGAGCTAGCTTCAGAAATATTTGTTGATGCCATAGAGACAGGATCAGGACCTGTTTACGATGCATTCGCAAATAACCGCCAGGCAATGAAAGATGTTTTATTAGAAAACACAACTGGGGAAATTGTAAAACAATTTGAAAGAGGTACCGTTAAATTTAGCTCAGCATTAACGCCAGATGTTATATTTAGCACTTTAAATGCAATGACTGAGGCTACGCAAACCAAAAGAAGAAAAGCAATAAAAGGCGTTAAAAGCCAATATCCAGAGGCAGCTGCAGATATAGAAAAATATATTGTTAAGCCTTACGCAAATCAAATGCAAATACTTTCTCAAATGGTTAGGGACGGCGAAGCAAAAGATAAAGGATTTGCCTATGAAATAGTGTTTAGAAAGGAAATAAATGATTTTGCTGGAAAAAACAAAAATTTTAAAATAAAAAATATTAAGTTAGGGCAAAACGGGATAGACATACAATACGAGTTTAAAGGGCAAAACCAGGGGATAGAGTTAAAATTAAATAAAGATTCTAGACTTAGCAGTTTTACTATAAACAATTATGGTGCTTTATTAAATGACGGATCCCCTTCTTTAACTATAAATACTGATTTTAACGAAGATATTATAAGTGCGTTAAAGAAAAACCAAAACGTAAAAAAATATTTGCAAAAAGCAGTCGATCTAGGCGCCACGTTAGATAAAAGCGGTATTGTGTATATAAATGACAATATATATTCTGCCTTAAAGGATGAACTTCAATTTAAAGATTTTTATACTAACGCCGCAACTTTGGTTGACGCGCCGTGGTCTTTTATATCTGATATATATACAAAAAATAAAGCTTTTCCTGTAAACACTATTAACTTTAGGGATATAGGTGCTTTTTGGATGGGGCAAAATAGCTTAAATGTAAATAACCTACCTGAATTTGCTACTTATGATTCAAATGACAATCAAGAAAACGGGGTTAAAGTTAGAATGCAATTTCAAACAAGAGCCATTAACCCAAAAACACCAAGAAAAGATGGAATGAATAGACGTCTTGTTTTAAAAGGGTCTAATTCTATAAAAAACGCAAGCTTTAGTGATAAGCTTTCTAAAAAATCCATTACAAACCTAAGTGTGCAAGGCGGAATGAAGCAATTTTTTGATTCTGCTTCACCAATGACAGCAATGAGCAAAGGTGCTATAGAAACAAACTTAGCGCTGTCTCAAGCTTTAAATCCTGTTAAGGATATGAAAAAGTTTGATCCTTACGGCATGGCTGATGTAATTGCTGCAAGAATATTTAAAAAAGAATTTGAAAACTTACCGAGTTTTAGACAAACATATAATAATCTTACTGAAGCACAGAAAGTTAAAGTAAGAGAGGAAATGATTAAAAATGGTATTGCTAGAATGAGCAAAGGTATAAGCGTTTGGGATTTTGACGATACCTTAGCAACTACAAAAAGCAAGGTGTTATACACAATGCTTGACGGTTCTACGGGATCATTAACTGCTGAACAATTTGCTAAAGAAGGTGACATACTAGCAGATCAAGGCGCCGCATTTGATTTTTCTGAATTTGAAAAAGTAATGAAAGGGGCTAAAGGCCCTATGTTTAATAAAGCTGTCGAAAGAAATAAAAAGTTTGGCAATGATAATGTCTATATACTCACTGCTAGACCAGCGGCTTCATCAGTTGCTATACACGAGTTTTTAAAAGGTATAGGCCTAAATATTAAGCTGGAGAATATAGTTGGACTTGGAGACGGTACCGCAAAAGCAAAAGCCGATTGGGTTAAAGGAAAAGTTGCAGAGGGTTATAATGATTTCTATTTTGCGGACGACGCTTATAAAAATGTAAAAGCTGTTCAGCAAGTTTTAGAAGCCACGGATATTAAATCTAAGGTTCAACAAGCTATGGTCAGGTTTAGCGCCCCCACAGACCCCAAATTGCTTTCAGACGCTATTAATCAAATGATCGAAAGAAGGTCTGGTATTGATGCTAACATTGAAATATCAAAAGCAAGGGCTCAGCAGTTAGGTAAAGGCAAAGGTAGATTTGATTACTTTTTACCACCCAATGCTGAAGACTTTCAGGGTTTATTATATAAATTTTTAGGCAAAGGAAAGCAAGGCGATGCGGATATGCAGTTTTTCAAAGACAACCTATTTGATTCTTTTAATGAAGCCGAAAATTCAATAAGTTCTTTTAGACAAAGATTAGCAGAAAACTTAGAAATATTAAATACAGAGCTTGGTAATATAGAAAAAGATATAGATTCAGATACAATAAAAAGAATAGAAAAATCTGGGTTCACAGCAGACCAGGCTGTTAGAGTTTTTGTTTGGAATAAAAAAGGTGAAACTATTCCAGATTTAACCGCTATAGAAAAATCTAAGCTTGTAGGCATTGTTATGAGCGATACAAAGCTTTTAGCTTATGCAAATGAGCTTATAAAAATTACAGAGCAATTTGGGGGTTATCCGCCTCCAGGTAATACTTGGTATGCTGGCAATTCTAAAAGTGATTTATACCAATACGCTAACGAAAATGTTAGAAGTAAGTTTTTAGAAACATGGCAAGCTAATGCAGATGCAATGTTTAGCCCTGAAAACATGACTAAAATAGAGGCCGCGTATGGCAAAGACTTTGCTAAAAATTTAAAAGAAGTTCTTAGAAGAATGAAAACAGGCAGCAATAGACCTGTTGGCGGCAGTGAAATGGGTAATCAAATGATGAACTACATAAATGGATCAGTTGGTACAATTATGTTTTTAAACATGAGGTCCGCAGTTCTTCAAACAATATCAGCGGTAAACTTTTTAAACTGGCATGACAATAATTTATTTAAAGCTGGCGCCACATTAACAAACCCCAAGAACTTTGTTAAAAACTTTATGGAAATAATGAATTCGGATTTCCTAAAACAAAGAAGGAACGGATTAGAAATAAATGTTAATGAAGCTGAGATCGCGCAGGCTGCCGCGCAAAGTCAGAACAAAGCAAGAGCTATATTTAATTATATTATAAAATTAGGGTATAAGCCAACACAGTTTGCTGATAGTTTTGCAATAGCGGCCGGTGGAACTCCAATGCTTATAAATAGAACAAAGACTTACCAAAAGCAAGGCATGACCTACGAGGAGGCCAGGGCTAAAGCTTTTACAGACTTTAGAGCTATAGCAGAAGAAAACCAACAGTCATCTAGAACAGATAGAACGTCTAATTTACAGGCTGGTAATTTAGGAAGATTTGTGTTTGCATTTAATAATACTCCTTTTCAAATGACTAGATTGTTTAAAAAAGCCACTCTTGATTTAGTTAACGGCAGAGGGGATTTTAAAACCAACGCTAGTAAAATGCTTTATTACGGAGCCATACAGAATATAATTTTTTATTCCTTACAGCAAATGTATATGGCATTTCTTTTCGGAGCAGATGAAGACGAAGCAGATAGAGATAAAAAGATGGTGGATCGAACAAAAAGAATAGCTAATAGCACTGTTGACGGTATACTAAGAGGTTCCGGTCTCCCGGGCGCTATAATAAGCACTATAAAAAATACTGTATTAGAATACCAAAAACAAGAAGCCAGAGGCGACTTTCTTGCTGACCATGGAAAAACATTAGTAGCTGGATTAAATTTTTCACCACCATTAGGGTCTAAAGCTTCAAGAATTTTATCAGCATTGAATTCTAAAAAGTTTGAAAAAACGCAATTTGATTATTTGAAAAATAAAGCAAAAATAGTTTCAGCGCTTACTAATATTCCTGTTGACAGACTTATGACTAAAATGGATAACTTGTATGTTGCTACGACGCAGCCCATAGATACCTGGAAAAGAATATTTCTTATAAATGGGTGGGACCAATGGTCATTAGATGTTTACGATGATTTAAAAGAAATAAACAAAGGAAATGAGCCGGAAAAGCCTAAAGTAGATAGAAGCAAAATAATGAAAGAGGTTTGGCGTAAAAGGAAAGAAGAGGATAAAAGAGTAAGAGACAGCATTTTCAATGAAGAATTAAGAAGCTCATTTAATAAAAAATAACAATGAACATACCAATTACAAAGCGCGTAATGATGCGCAAAAGCACAAATTTTCCGCCTAACCAAGAGGTAACAAAAAATGCAGATGGATCCGGTGGACCTATTAGTATAGCTAAGAAAAAAGACGCTTGTTATACTAAAGTAAAAAGTAGATACAAAAAGTGGCCCTCAGCATATGCCAGCGGAGCTTTAGTCAAATGCAGAAAGGTTGGGGCTGCTAACTGGGGTAATAGTTCTCCAGCAAAGCAAACTAAGCCTCCGGGATTTACAGATAAACTTTATATAAAAGCAGAAAAACTACAAGACAAAGCTGACGCTAAGGCGCGCAAAGCTGCAATAGCTGTTGACGAAGGTAGGGATAGAAAAGCCGATAGGCTATATAAAAGAGCGGCTAAGCTTGAAAATAGAGGAATTAAAATTGAAGAGAGAGAAGCTAAAAAAAGAAAAAAATATAAATATTAATGGGATTTAAAATGAACTCGCCATTTAAAAACTTAAACCGCTGGTTTAAAGAAGAATGGAAAACACCTGGCGGTAAAAAAGATTACAGCGATGGTGAAAATACATTTAGGCCCACTAAAAAAATATCCAAAGACACCCCAAAAACCTGGAGTGAGGTTACTCCTGAGTCCAAAAGAAAAGCCCAAAAAGAAAAAAACACTAAAGGTAGAGTTACAAAATATTAGAATACATGAGCTTACAAGATATTAAACTATATGCAATGAACGGTAGCGCCCTAGGCGTAACAACTTTTACTCAAATAGAAGATTGGCTAAAAATAATATTGCTAGTAGTTACTATAGGTTATACTATATCAAAATGGTCAAAAGTTAAAAAAGAAAAAGATTGAAATATTTTAGCTATAATGAGTTTGATTCGCCGGACGAAGAAGGCAGCGGAAGAAATATGGATTACGATCTATTAAATATGATAGACAAAGCTAGAGAGCTGTACGGTAAACCTATTGTAGTTACGAGTGGCTTTAGAACTGAAAGTCATAACAAAAAAGTTGGAGGGGTATCTTCATCGTCCCATTTAAAAGGATTAGCAATTGATGTGGCGTGTGTGCGTTCTAAAGATAGATTTGAAATGCTTACAGCATTAATGGAAGTAGGGTTTAATCGCATAGGGGTAGGTAGTACTTTTATTCATGTTGACATAGATAAAAATAAATCCCAAAACGTAATTTGGACATATTAAAAAAGGGCACCGTTTCCAGCGCCCTTTTTTTAACTAACTAAACAACTAACCATCACACGCGAGACAATCTTCACTCATTGCTTGCTGTGCAATATCTCCACGTAGAACACTTTCTGTTCTAGTATAATACAAAGTTTTAATACCGTTTTTCCAAGCAGTCATATGAACCTGATTAATCCATTTAGGCGTAGCCACGCTAGGGAACGCTAGGTTTAAACTAACAGACTGATCTATATACTGCTGGCGTATACCTGCTTGATTGACTAACTCTAATTGGTTAATCTCCTTAAACGTCTTAAATACTTCCTTCGCCGGGATTTCGTGTGATCCAACAGTAATCCCATCAAGCTCATCCAGACCTTGAACACTACCACCATCCGCGAGAATTTTATCCCATGTTTCATTCGTATTAATTTTAAGTTTTCTAAGTAATTTTAAAAGTGTAGGGTTTTTTCTTATGAAAGTTCCTTTAGCCGACTGCTCCGTAAATACATTAGCAGCCCAAGGTTCTATTCCTGGCGAAACATTTCCCGAAAGCTTACTATTGCTAACAGTGGGAGCAACAGCGCGCAGGTGAGTATTACGATAGCCAGTGCCAGCACACCACAAAGGTTCACCATAAACTTCAGCAAGAGCCATACTAGCCCTTTCAGACTCGATTTTAATTTGCGAAAATATTTTCCTAGTTTCAAACTGAGCGAGTAAACCTTCAAAAGGTATTCCCTTTTCTTGGAGATACGTGTGCCATCCGAGTACACCCAGTCCAAGCGCTCGTCCTTTCGTAGCAGAACGAATGGCATTTTCAAAACCTCTAAGTCCTTTTGCTCTTTGAATAAATTCCTCCATAACGCCATCAAGAAACCACGTAGCGTGGTATATAAGGTTACTTCCTTTCCATTCATCATATTTAGCTAAGTTTAGTGATGACAAGCAGCATACAAAGCTATGGTTCTCGTCTGTGTGTAATGTAATCTCTGAACATATGTTTGTCATATGTACCTTTAAGCCATTGTCTTTGTAGGCTTTTGGGTTATTTTTATTTGTATTCCCCTTAAAAAGGATGTAAGGTTCGCCAGTAGCTTTTCGCTTTTGAAGTAATTTTCCCCAACGTTTTCTAGCTTCTCTATCTCCTTGTTCAATTCGTCGCATAAACTTATCGCCGACAACCGCGCATTGATGTAAGTTAAGGGATTGCCTGTTGACGTCTCCTTTAGGTTCACGTATTTCGAGCCACTCATCGAAATCGGGGTGATCAATATTGATATTAACTGATGCAGCTCCTCGTCTGACAGATCCTTGATTAGTGGCAAGTATTGTTGAATCGTATATTTTACAAAAAGGTACAACTCCGTCGCTTGTTCCATTTCCTGTTATTTTAGCGCCAGCGGGTCTTATTTGATTTATACCGATGCCAACTCCACCGCCGTGCTTAGCGAGTAGCATCATTTCTAAGTTTTTCTGCCCTATGTCCTGTATCGAATCAGCAACATCAATGCCAAAACAGCTAATAGGCAACCCACGATCAGTACCAGTGTTGGATAGTACAGGACTAGCCAAGCAAAGCCAACCATTCCAAATATACTCAAAAAACGTATCGGCCAGTTCAGGCTTATACAAACGTCTAGCCACTGTTTTAGCAATTCTTTGATATGCGTCACGAGGCGTTTCATCTTGTAATAAGTAACCACCCGCGATAGTTTTTTTGTATACATCCGTATCGCCCCACTTAGGGTAGTCTTCGCCTTTTTTCCATTCATTATTCCACATTATTTTTTAGGCTTAGCGTGTGTGTACCCTTTCTTTTTCATTCTTGTATGATCAGCCATTTTATTAGCTTTATACCCTTTTCCTGTCTTAGGGTCGTACATCATATGAGGTTTAAATTTTTTTGCCATAATTTTGTTTTTTATATTTATATTCCGTTTATTAAGTGTATTATCCATGCTATTAAACCATTAACGTTTAAAGCCACTAAGTTCCATTGTTTACGTGATGAGGTTTGAACAATGATACATATAAACCCTATAATAAATAATATAGGATTAATAGTCCATTGCCCAGCAATAACAAATCCAGCGCCCATATAACCAACACGTGATGCAAATTTTTGATAACTAGTTAATTTATTTGTATATTTAAGAGCCTTTAACAGCCGGTGTTTCCACCTTCTTTTTCTCCCCATCTTCTTTTAATTTATTTTTTAATTCATCTATTGCTTCATTATAACCTGGCATACGCTTAACCGTTTCCAGTGTGCCCACTGCAAGATCTTTTAATTTTTTATTTTCTTCAACTAAAAACTGAACCGCTTGCCCGAGCATCTCAATTTTATTTTTCATTTCAATTAATCTACTTTCCTTCATATAAATCTTTATATATATCTTTTTCTGTTATGTTACCAAATGTCTTCGAAGTCTTCCCCTTCGTTAGCTTTGCTATAATCCGTCGGCCGTATTGCGAAAAAATCAGTATGAGTGACCCCGCCGGTAAGATGATAGAACCAATCAAGATTAGCCGCTGCAGCTTTGTCATACGCGAAATAGTTCCCAAGGTCAACGTACCCCAGTTCAACAAGTTTTTCATTTGCTCTCTTTTTTATAAAATGCGTAAGATCATTTGATGATATGCCTTCAATGTCCCCCATCTCAAACATTTTGTTAATATACTTAGTCTCTAATGCCACCATAGTTTCTGCGGCTTTTACTATATCTTCTCGGCATAAATTCAGTAATTGATTGTTTTCACTGCACATATCGCGGAAAAGCTTACAGCCCATTTTGCTGTGCAGGCTTTCATCACGAACAGACCATTTCATTTGTTGCCCGATACCCTTAAGTAAATTTCGAAGCTGAAAACTATACAACACTGCAAAAGCACTATACAAGCTAACTCCTTCAGCGAAGGCTGAAAATACAGCCAAGCTTTTACCAATGCCAACAGAATTATCGCCGTCGTAAGCAACCAGATTATCAAATCTCTCAGCCGTTGCTGGTTCATGTAAGAATGCTTCATAGTCTTCTAATCCTAATGTTTCATTTAAATAACTGTATGCTACCGCATGTATTGTCTCTTGTGATCCAAACATCATAGCCATTTGCTGTATCTCATACTTTGGAAACCAACTTACTACTTTTTGGGTCCAGTAATCAGAAACCGCGCACTCCGTCTGCGCGAAGCCCAATAGTATATTACCGACCAGGTTCTTTTCTTTATCATTTAGTTTTTCTTTCCAATCTTTAACGTCTCCTTGCATTGGTATTTCGGTGTGTAACCAAAATGCTTGCGCTTGCTTTAACCAACCTTCTGTGTAATATTCAGGGTATTCAAAAGGCTTATACGGTATTCTTTTATCAAACAATCCCATTAGTGATATACTTCTAAGGCTATATCAACAAAAGGTATGTATAGCACGTGAGTTGTTTGATCCTCTTCGTGATAAGT
>Ga0209535_1000341_pt1 | contig 32657 bp, 28 predicted proteins | sample LinPmetageLP28_FD_184041 | JGI IMG/M metagenome (GOLD analysis project Ga0209535, IMG submission 184041) | Marine viral communities from the Pacific Ocean - LP-28 (SPAdes) (version 2) | ecosystem: Environmental > Aquatic > Marine > Oceanic | place: Pacific Ocean | collected 2009-08-22
TATAAGTTTCCCAAAAATTTACAAATCTAAGGAACATTTGCCATACATGAGTAGGCATTTTAGGATTTCCATTATCATATAAAAATGTAATTTCTTTTCCATTTAACCAATCTTCAATCATTTCATGGACTAATGTACCCTCTTCTGCTGCTTTCTTAACAATCCATTCAGCACTATACCCTACTTTTTTAAGCCAGTCTTCAAAATACTTACCTTTTGGGTAAGAACTTAAGACATGAGTTACTGATGGGTAATACTTCCCATTACGTCTGTAATACCTAGAATCAGGCATTGTAACTTGTTGATAATCATCCGAAATTTCTAATAGTCTCTTGTATGATTTTTTGATCATATTGATAGTTTTTGTTCCATTAAGTCATAGTAGGTCAATGGAACTGTGTTTTGTATTAATCTAGTGAAATTTTCGAAACCCATTTCACTCGGGTCCTTATCTTGTAAATCTACAAGATAGACTTCTTTTCCTTCTGCCATTAACTTCTCGCAGAATTTTAAAGCTTGTTTAATTGCATCCCTATCTAATGCAATATAAATTTTATCTACTACAGATGTAACTATTTTTTTCATTAAACTACTCTGTATGTTTTTCCCTAATAGTGGGATTGCGTTTCTTTTTATAGCCATAGCATCAAATAGCCCTTCACATAAAATAATGGGTATATTCCAATTAATTAAATGCTCGTTAGGTACTACATCTCTACTTGCTGATGGGTTTCTGTATTTAATGTAAGGTTCTTTTTCAAATGAACGGGCAGTAAAATAGTTTAATCTACCATCTGCGTCATATGTTGGTATTATAATCATGTTTTTATATAAACCTTCTTTACAATAACCTATGTTATACTTAATTATATCGTGTTTACTCACGTGTCTATTTTTTAAGTACGCAAGCGCGTGTCTAGCCATAATACCGCTAGTATCAACGTTGTATAGGCTAATATATTCATTTGGTAATGCAACAGTGGATACAATCTGTGTTTCTTTAATAGATTTAGAAGTTACAACCAAAGATTTAAGTTCTGTAAATTTACTTACATCTGCTTTTAATTGTTTAAATAAATTGTATATAGTAGTACCTCGCATATCGCAAGCCCAACAATGCCAAGGGTTTTTACCTTCACGGTTTTCAGTTAAATTAACTTCTAATTTTGGTTTGTGGTGATGACAAAAGGGACAATGGTAAGCATAGTTATTTCGAGCAGTTGCTTTGCCCGAACCCAATACAGAGTTTACTAACGTAACTAATAATTGATTTACCATATGTGGTAATATATGAAACTATTTTCGCTCCTTCACGAGATCTTCAAATTCAATATCTTTTAAATCTTTGGTAAAAAATTTACCTAAAATATTATCATTAAAAAATTCATCTGGTTTTTCTAACACTTGATAAAGCATTTGATATTTAATTTCAAAATAGGTCATTGATTTTTTATCAGGGCACATTTTTAAAATTGTACGTTCGAATTCACCTTTTTTACCTTCTAATAGTAATTGTTTAATATCTTTTTGGGAACCATAATAGTTCATCCAATCCGATTCTTTAACTACTAATTTATATGAAGGTCTTCTACCAACAACCCCAGTTATAGCTGCTAATTCTTTTTTACCTAATTTTTTCTTTTGATTATGAAATAGTACTTTTTTCCCAATATATGATTTACCCGAAGGTTTGTGTGTTGTCATATAAACGAAACCGAATGTATTTTCTGGGAATTGAGTAATATCTCCTATTTCGTGTGTTTTATAGGTCCAACTCATATTTTTATGTTTTGTGATTATAAGTATTAACCAATCCCATCCCAATATATTTTTTCTGGGGATAAGTGGATACAATGTGTATTAAGTGAAATTACTTGGTAAAATAGTTGTTTAAACACATAATCATCCGTTCCAGCATTATTTGACATTGTGGGATAAATTTGATAAAGGTTTTCGTATACTTTTTTTAAAGCTTTTAAGTTAAATAATTGGAAATAACCCCAACCTAACCATTCTTGAACTATTTTATTCTCCATTTTAAATACTTCTTTAAAATTAATTTCATTAAGATTTTCATCTCCATCAAGATTAATTCTACCCATTGTATATAAATAAAGTGCATCGGGCATTGTACCTAATTCATGTTTATGCGGTAATACACGTTCTAAATACGTATGTCTAAGTTTTCCATTAATATGCGTTGAATTAAAGGTTGATGGAAAATTATCTTGTAATAAAACGTCTGCATCTATATGGCAATACCATTCTTTATCTTTACCTAGGTAATCAAAACCTTCATTAATTGCAGATCCTTTATTAAATACTCTTTTATATATAGTTTTAGATAAAATGTATTCTAAATTATGTTTTTCACAAAGTTTAATAGTATCAGTATCATCTTTATGAGTTACAATAACCCATCTTTTAAAAAATCTTTTGTTAGAAATGCAGTGTTTAAGATAATGAGAATAATTTACACAGACTGTAACTGCGTTAATATCTATTGAAATCATATAATATAACTAATTAAAAATAAAACTTTACGAATAGTCGTTCCACAAACTATAGTCTAAATGTGGATATAAATCTTTTACTCCTTCAACATCACTAGCAAATATAGGTTTTAAGTAATCCTTAGTTGAAGATAATATTGAACTACTATAATCCCCCGCAAATATTTTATGAAATGATTGAGTATCTTCAAAAGGGTCAACTCCCAAAAATGTACATATTTTATTGTATTCTTCTAAAGGGTTTGTTTCTATACTTTCTTGTAAAGCAACATAAACCTTATCTGATCCTATAGCTGTTACCCATGCTGTTAGATTTGCTAAATATTTACTTCTAGAAACTAAATTATTGCCCCCTGTTTTTACTACATCAATAAATGAGATATCATGGTAATCGCTACCCCAACTTGGTCTTTTTGAATCTATATGATTCCAATGACTATAAGCTCTAGTAATTGGGTCTCTTAATAAAATAATTACTTTAGCATCTGGTAAGTCTGATGCTATTCTAGTTGCTGCTCCACCATTGTTAGCCTCATCTAAAGGAAAATAATTAGGGGAAGATTCTCCTATTGCATCTAACTTTCTTGGAAAAAATGATTTGTATATATCAAATGAACCAGATAAATTATAATTAGTATTTAAATTAAAATAATCCATTTCTTTATTTTTTCTTTTCATATTGCCAGCCCAATCCTCTGTTTGAACAGCATAGTTATACTCTTCATTACTTAAAACCCTATCTTTCCAATATTGAGTTAAACAAAATATAAGAGGATGCTTATTTAAGTTAAAAGCAGCAGCTGTTGTTCCTGCTTTCATGACTCCTGCTATAATAAAATTTGGTGTGTTTGAATTCATAATACTATTTGTTATAAATATACGTAATAATTTTAAGTTTTACAAGTTATTTTTGTAATTTAGTTTTTCAGTTTTTGTTTTTTCACGTACAACACCTTTCCATGCCTTGGTTGCTGCTATATCTTTTCTAGTTCCTACTAACATTATATTATACTTACCATCTTCATTTGATGTAATTTTAATTTTAGTAGCACTAATATTTACTAAACCAAAAGCTTTTCCAAAATGTCCATCTGCACTAACCCATAATTGGCTATCTTTATTTAAATATCTATAATATTCAGGTAATATAATTTCTGCTTCATTATTAATTGTTATAGCAGAAAATCTATAAATATTATCTCCTGCAGTAGGTGATTCAACAAAACTATGATATAAATCATGTGTTTCAGATAATTCTGGGTTAGGGTGGTTTATTTTAAATGTACCAGAAGCTTTACTTAAAGACCCAAGTATAACAGCATTACAAGTATAAAATGTATTATTACATGGATCAATAGTCTTATTACAAGTTGCAGCTATAACAAAATTACATGCCTTACTTGCTGGTACTATACTAATATTACAACCACCTAAAATTGCACTTGCCTTTGAGTTTCTTAAATTATTTCCTTGTCCTCCAATAATATTTGATTGTACGGATCCTGATATTATGTTACTAGTGCCGCCAATAATAGTATTATGCTTTGTAACATCAGTAATTTTAGAATCACATATTTTGTTAAAAGCACCTCCAACAATAGTATTACTTCCTTTCCAACATGCACTGCAATTGGGTTCAATTTTAATACAATTGTTTTGTCCACCTAATATAGAATTACGACCATTAAACGAACCTGAAATCGATCCTGAGTTTGCTATAATTTTATTATCTTTACCACCTGTAATAGTATTATATGCAAAGCATCCAATATGTCCTATTATATTATTACCACTTCCACCTAAAATTGAATTATCAAACCCTCTCCCATATGTAGAAGTATTACAAATAAAGTTAGAAAAACCACCAACAATAGAGGAATTATGTGAAAATTCTTCAATTTTATTTAGTTGACCTGCACCTATAAAATTATTACCATCAATTGATGCAGATGCTCCTGTAATTAAATTTCTATCTCCTGCTACAATAGCACTATAATCAGAACCTAAATTTAAATGTCCTTGAATTTTATTTCCTTTACCTGCTCCAATAAATGATGCATGATCACAACTTCCACTAATAAAACTACCAGAACCTGCTCCAATAAAACTACAGCTAGCTGATGATGAATTATTTACTCCTCCTACTATAGATGAAAAATTTGAACCAGAAATTGTATTTCTACAACCCGTACCTATAAAATTGTGATTCCCAGAACCAGTTATTATATTATTACATCCACTTCCTATCACACTATATGCAGTAGTAACTATATTAGCTCTACCCGCTAAAATTACAGAGCAACCTGATCCTGCAGGAGTTTCAACACAGTTATTGAATCCAGTTATAATAGCGCTGCAACTACCTTTAGTTATTTTATTAGATGCACCACTCCCAATGACTGAACCATCAGCATCTGTTATACAATTAGAAGTACCATTACCAATAAAATTATAGGATTTACTAGATCCATCTATGCAGTTGCCACTACCTCCAACAATTATACCGTATCCTCCTAGTCCAGATATATTTATAGTATTTGTAGTACCCCCTCCAATAAAACTATTACAAGCTTGAATATCATTTCTACATCCACCTACAACAACATTACAACCAACACCAGCTGCATTATTACAAAATCCACCTCCTATAAAACTGTATGCAACTGAGGCTGTGTTTAATGCACCACCTACTACAGTTGAATTTAGACCCGTTACTTGGTTACATAATCCACCTCCTATAAAACTACTTGCTCCTGATGCTGTGTTTAATGTACCACCTCCTATAAAACTACAATTTGAATTGATTTTATTATTATTACCAGAGGCAATTGCAGAATTAGCACCAGTGTTATCAAATGTACCAAATCTATTTGGTATTATGTTTATTGTATTTGAACCTGTTTTGTAAACATGAAACCCCTCAGTGGATGCTGGGATATTTATACTTGAAGTTAATGCTTTATATACTTGACCTGTTGTATCATTATAAGTTAATAGGTAATTTTGACCCGTAGTTAATAAAAGGGAAGGTGTTATACTTAAAGAACTTGTTAAGTTAACAGAACCAGATATTGATATTGCATAATCTTCAACACCAGTAAACGCATCAACTGATTGTGATACATGCCATGATTGGACTATTTCTCCTTGTTGTATTTGTGATTCGTAATTAAGTACTTTTGCCATTTTTATACTTGTTTATTATAAATATTAACTACCTATCTATATTTACTAGAATTGTAGTATCTGTTGTAGCAGATGTCTGTAAAGGTTTACCTAATTTTCCTACTGCTAATAAATTAAAATTATTATCATATAATCCTATTGTAGTTATATAAGGTTCAAAATAAGACCCAGTTGCAAAATCTAAAGGTCTTCCATAATATGAAGAAGTTAATGAAGGTTGGGATTGAGTAAGATTAGTAGAAAATGTACTTCCTGTTACTATAGTAGGGTTGGTTGAATAATTAAATTCATCTTCATTTAATGTTACCTGGTATTGAGTTTCAAATATTTTATATGAACTTGAAAATGACATTGTTACTTGATTTGAATTAATAAATGCATCAATAAAAAGTTCAGTTTCAATAACGTTAGGACCATAAATGGCTTCTCCATAACGGGAAGACCCATAATTATTATTTGAGTCAACACCTACTAATTTAGCATCAAATAAAGTAACTATACCATGTTCATAAATAATATTACCTGCCATAAATTGTACAGGTACATTATTTTGATTTTTAAAATTATAATATAATCTACCTTCTCCATCATCACCAATAGAACCACTTTCATTATGTTCTATTAAAAAAGATTGAGGTTGAATGTAATCACCATATAACTTAGATGGAATTGATATTACTCCTATAGGTACAGAAGCTGTTGCTGCACTTGCAGTTGGAAAATCTCTATTAGCCCATAAAGTTGTTTGAGGATAATCATAAAAATTAGTATTTTGGATAGGACCTATACGTTCATTGCCCGCTTCATCTGATCCTAAAACAATGCTAGATGTTATCGCATCTCCTATGAACCCGCCACTTCCAGAAACATAATTTCCATAATAAAGTTGACGTATTGATTCATATACTAAAACTGTAGGTATTTGAGAGCTATTAATAGTCCCAGTCATTTGACTACTTGATTCTAAATAATTCCCTGATCTTCCTAAATATCGTGCAATACCAACATCAGAGCCTGTTAGGGATTCACCTCCTACAAAGTAAAAATTTTTGTTTACTTCAAATGGAGATACAATTAAGTCTTGCGAATTTAGTGTTTTGTAAGCGCTCATTCATTTTAGAAATCTAGTTTCACTCTTACTAGAGCTTCTTTTGTAAAATCTTTTTGCAATGGTTTTGACAGTTTAGCTACTGCTAACAATTCATTTGAATCATTATACATACCAATAGTTGTTGGAAAAACAGTTGGGTTATTTATAAAATAAGTATAAATTACTTCCCCAGTTGATCCAGATACAAATGTTGGATTTTCTGAGTAGTTAAATTCTGTGTTTCTTGTTCTAATAAATACAAAATCAGATGTTAATGTTTCTTGAGAATTAACTTCAAAAACATTAGTTATTGCTGGGCTAGCACTAGAAGTTGAAAATACCGTAAATAAAGTTTCGGGGTTTTGAGCATTAACATTATTGGTTCTGTTTGTAACCATATTAATACCTTCTGGAAGGTTACCATCACTAGAAGCTAAAGCATATGGGTTTAATAAAATTGTTGAAATATCGGGTAGCACCCACCCATAAGAACCACTATTTAGTGTAAATCCTGTTCCCCCATCATATGAAGAGCCATCAGATCCACTAATTAACTGGTATACTCTAGTTGTACCATAAAAATCAGGAGTTGGAACCATATTTGAATTATCTGTTAAATGCAATGCAGCTAATTCTGGGATTGAACCAGATAATACAATATTTATAGATCCTGGGAGTAGTGTTTGTTTATATCTTGCTCTTTCTATACTTATAGCATAAAAGTCATTATCATTACTTCCTGTAAAATCTGTACCCCAAATGAATTGAGCATTTTCATCCTCTAAAACTAGGGCTCTATATTGACCGTAAATTGTTGATGTTGCAGAAACATTTGGTACAGCTCCATCATAATCTACTCCTCCACCACCATTTTTATTCCCATAAGCAATTTGAAATTGTACTTCAGATTGTGGGTCTGAAGATGCTGTGTTATATATACTAATATAAAAGGGGCCTGAAGCTCCTTCTTTTTGAATTGAAGAACTAAAGAAACTGTTTAGTGAAGGAGCATTATTACTCCATACTGTTGATGTTACTGAATCTGAACTTACTACAAAATCTTCAGGATCTAATCTTTTAAATGCCATATCTTATTAATTTAATGCTTGTTGAGTTACTGTTACTGGAATGGTTAGTCTTGCACCACTATCTAAACCTGTTACTGTTAAAGTTGTTTTTAATTGAGTTAAACTACCAAATAAGGTATTAACAGTTGTTGCTGTTAAATTAAATTGTGTACCAATTACAGTTTTAGAAATACTAGTACCAATAGTAGTTGTTGCTGTTTGGTTTGCTGTTATAGCAGCTTCAGTTTGAATTCCTTGTCCTATAAAAGTATTCATTAATCTTACATCTCCAATAGTTGCACTATATCCTGATGTTTCAAAAACTTGTTCATTACCTAAGTAATTTAATGTTTGTGGTGTTATTGATAATTGCGCTCCTTGTTTTAATACAATACCCGCATAACCTAAATCTAATACAGGTAATTTAGCTGTACCTCTAGGTAATGTAGTTAATTTGTATTTCATTATTTGATTTTCACTTGGAAATGCTTCTAATAAAGGCATGTTATCAATTGCTTCACCGTAATATGCAGAACCAGATGGGTGATTTGGATTATAAAGTGTATAATCAATTTCATCATCAGCTAAAGCGAATTGTGTAATTTGAAAAGAACCATCATTTCTTGCTAATAATTCTCTTCCTTTTGTAGTTAATATAGCGTCAACTGTTACTACCGCATTGTTTAAATATCCCATTGTTGTATTTTTATATAAATATTGTTATATGTCATAAATATATGATTTTTTTAAGATTTTATTATTCCTTTAGAAATTAAATTATTTATTATCTCAGATGAGCTATAATTAATAAATTCTGATGGGAATGTTGGTAAAATTAACCCTGCAGATGAATATTCTGATGATGATAAATTAACATTTGTAATATCAGCATCATATGGATAATCTATATCTAAATATGCTACACTTGCATCATCAATAGGTCTTCTAACTAAAAAGAAATTTTTATTAATAGTACCATTAACTTCCTTATTTAGTTTAAGTTTAACTTTTCCTTGTCCTGTACTAGTAATATTTTCTTCTGGTGGGGTTACGGCTATAACGGTATAAGTATATGTTTCGTTATTTACAAATCTTATTTCATCATTAACTTTAATTTGGAGTGGTTTAGTAATCCTTGGGAATCTAGTATTTGTGGGTTCAAAACCACCTTCAAAGTATTGGGAACCACCTGCTTCATAAGGTAAATATCCTTGAGTAAATGCTGATCCATAAGCTTCATTAAAATTAGGGGATGCCATTTCTATATGGTCTAATTCAGAACCTGAAAACTCCCAATATGGTGCTGATGCTGAGTTATCTCCATCAGCTGAATCGTATGCCCCTACAACTGAAAAGTTTGTTGGTAAGTAATATTTTTCTCCTTGTCTAGATTCATACCCTTGAGGGTAAAAAACATTTAAGTAAGCTCTTCCACCACCTGTTGCCATATTACCAAGTAATTCAAAATGTACTTGATCACCAGCATTAAAATTACGACCTTCTGTGTTGTATGTTAATTTCCATTCGAAATATTCAACAGGTCCTCCATTTTCAACTCCACCTTTTGGTTTCCATTGTACCCCCCTATTTAATAATAAAGATTTTATAACTGGGTCCTCAAACAACATATTATATCTCTTACTACTATCTTGTTGTACGGTAATACTTTCACCTCCAGTAGGTGTAATAAACTGTACCATTCTTCCTGATCTCCAACTACCTCCATTTTCTAATTGACCAAGTACACTACCACAATATCTACTTTGACCTAAATAATAAACAGTTAATTCTAAATCTACTAAATTAAAATCAATAAAATTAGCAACCCCACCACCACCAGGGGCTAACTTACATCCAAGCATTATTCTCATTTCATCTGTACCTGATTCATATAAAAAGGATGTTACAAAAGTAGTTTCACCATATATTGTTTGTGGGTTTTTTAATGGTTGACCTGCAACATTATCAATACTACTTGTAAATCTAAAGATTCCATCAGAATACGGTGGGTATATTGGTGGTTGTGGATTAGCATCAGCATTATTATATGAAGCAGTAATTATACTTGCAGTTGGTCTTAATCTATAAAATTCACTTGTTGCCGCAGAATTTCCTTTTATATGAGAATTACCAATTAAATTATTGATATCATCGGTAGATGTTACACCTCCACCCATAATTGACGTTGCATAAAATGTTTTTGAATTAGCACTTCCTACATTATCATAAACAGATATTCTTCCAGATCCTGATAATGGTATCTCATTTGTATACCCATTACTTGATGTTTGTGAAAAACAAATTGGCTCATATCTTTGTCCTACAGATTTTATATTTTGAGTACCATTTAATTCTTGTAAAATGTTACTACCTGAGTTTATTTGTATAGAGACTTCACTTTCTGATGGGTAAAGTGTATTTATTATTTCATAACTTTGTCCACCTAATGAAGGAGGTAGTGCATTTTCTTGTTCATCAATTAAATAAGCTATATTTAGTTGGGTTGCATTATTATATAAAGGGTAAGGATTGATAATAGATTCAAAATAAGCAAAATAAGCTAATCTACTCTCAATATTAGGTAATTGACCATAAGTACCAATATCTCCATAAGTAAATACATTTATTTGACTACATATAGATCTAGAACCTGTGTATCTAGGAATTGTCCATGATTTTGACGAATAGTTAGAATCAGGGACTGATGCTCTAGTTGCTATACCCTGTAAAATTTGATTTTGATTAACTGGTATAATTGGGCCGGATTCATTAGAATAATCAATATCCATAATGTAAGAACTTTTTCTATTTTCATTATAGTTATTTAATAAAGGTTGACAATCTAAAGCTAAACCAAAAGGTAAAACCCCATTTTGGTAAAAAGTTGGAATAGAAAATTGTGTTATAGTTGGTACCCTATATACATTTGGAGATAAAACTGAGGCTGTTATTGGTGAATAAATACTTTGTCCCGGAGATATTCCAAAACTTGAAGATATTATTGTTACCCCAATATTAGATCCTTGTCTAATAACATTAAAAGCCATTCTTAATGAATCATTTATTTTCCAACCATCACTAGTTCTTGGGAAAAAACTTCCTGTAAAAGAATAATGCCCTACTGAAGCAGAATTTAATACTGAAGCTGATGGGACTAAACCACTATCATATTGAATTACTTCCCCAAAAGTTGAACGATCTGAAGGATTACCATAAAGAATTTGTGGGAATATACTAGCTGTTGGGTCAGCTATTGCTGATGCCGCTATTGTTACTGATTGGGTTATAGCTATAGATTGACTAGAATTTGGTATATAAGCAAAATCATAAGTATCTGTAAAATTAGAATCATAATTACTCATAGAATATTCTATATAATACATCCCACCAGATAAATTTGTAGTTGATGAAGTATTATTTGCAGCGTATGGTACATTATTTGTAAATGTTCCAACAGCATTAGATGCCGTTTTTTCAAAATCTACTATTGCACTAGGATATATATCGTATGTTACATTATTTGTTGATGTTATTATAGTATCAACATTTACAATAGTATTTGTACCAGTATCATATGTAGAACCTGTATATTTTAAAAATGCCTGAGCATCTATAGATCCAGATTGTATAGCCCCTGCTGTACTAGGAGTAAAGAAATTTTGGAGATCAGATGCATTACCTAACCCTGTACTTTTAAATGTACCATTCGTATTTGTTATGGTAGAAGATCCAGATATCTGCAAAAGAGTCCAACGTGCCGTAACTTGTTCAACATCCCATTCATTCATATAAAAAAGAAAAGATGTATCTGATTCAACTGCTAATCTAGTTTTAAAAGGTTGTGTACTTAAAGGTTCCAAAATATTATTGGATGCTAGTCCACTATTCAAATCAAAAAAATAAGAGTCATACAGTCCAGATACACCAGTTGTTGGGTCTGTTAGTGAAATTGGAGTAGTATTTGCACGAGGAGATATATTATTTCTTGTAGCATTACCTGCACTTACAAATTCATTCCCACCCGCTTGATGTTGTACTGAAGCTGTTGCATTAATTGTTGTGCCAGTAGGTACATAGACATTTATATTATAAGAATAATATATTTCTAAACGGTTTAGAAATGCGTCTACATCTTGAAAAAGTCCACCAAAACTTACAAGTGATGATATATTTGTCTGCCAATTACTCCAATTAGTTGAAGAAAGTGTATATGCTCCATCCCCACCTAAATCATTATCCCCCCAATATGATCTATTTCCATCAGGACTATCCCATACACTATTGTTTGATGCTGATAGACTACCAGAAAAGGGGGCAGTAAGAATAGATGTTGCTGTTGTAGGAGTTCCACTAAATTGGATTCTTCCAAAATTATAATCTAATGAAGAAGTACCTCCTTGAGCTATTTTTGGGTGACCTGATGGTAGGCCTAATAATAATGTGTTAGTTGTTAATGCGGGGAATGAACCTGAGTTACCTGGTATTAAATTATTTAGGTTATCATTAAAGGTAGGTTCTCCTACACCTTCAAATTGGGTAGAAGGAATAAATAAACCACTTATTACTGAATTTGCTGTTACATCTTCTCCAGTTAATTTACTTGTATAATTACCATTAGCTCTGTACAAAGCAGAAAACTTAGGTGAGTTAGAATCGTATCCTACCTGTGTACCAAATGGGTCTGAAGGGCCTATCCTACCTACTCCAGCAAATGAACCATCTGAAGGAAGAAATAATGGATAATATCGTACGTTAAAGGCATCGGGAATATAACCAGCCCAATTAATAGTTAATGAAGAATTAGCACTTAATACTGTACCTGCTGTTGAGGTAATAGAGACTTGTGCACCAAAGAAGTTACCGGGTGTGAAAATACTTGCAGTATTTGTTGGTGATAAACCTCCTGCTGTGATTGCAGCAGAAATTGTAGTGAACCCAGATCCTGTAGTTGTATTTAATGTTTCTGCGTTTAATGTTAATCCTGTACCATTTAAAGTAATAGCTTGGGATGTTATACCAGCATTATTTGGATTATATCCCTGTCCATTATGAATTAATCCTTGTACTGAGAATGACTCACCACCACCTCCACCACCTGTGGATAAATTAGAGGCACTATAATAAAAGGACATTGAAAAATTTAAAGGTATATTAGGTGTTCTATACAAATTATAAGATGAGTATCTCCATATATCTTCTGTAATAAAACGAGAAGCATCTTCAAATTCAAAGACAGACTTTCCTGAATCTACCCACTCTTTATATTCTTGTTGGTTTGCAGGAAGTAACATCCCAGCTGCTAAAAACTGGCCAGTACTGCCTTGCCCATTTGATTCTCCTAAAAGTAGTGGTTGGGCATTATTATAACTTCCAGTAGAAGACAAACCATCTGGTCCAAACCATGCATTTTTACCCCCAACTGAGTTTATAATGGGTTCGTTATAATTAAGGGTTTTTGCTAATGCTGGGGTAGAATATACTGTGACAACCTCTTGTTGATTTAAATTTGTAGGATGTTTAAATACATTTTGTTGAGTTAAACTAGAATTATTTACCCTATCATCTGATGAAGTGTATGTTGTTGTTGCAACAAATGACCAATTTTCAGATCCCCCATTTTCTGAAGAGGTTATTGGGAAAAAAGCTTCTCCATCAGATCTTAATCTTATATTAAATTTCTCTGAAACTGTTGGTAAAAGTGCAGTAATAGGTTGTAAATTTACTGTATTAGCATCTACATTAAACCTAAAAATATTGTTTTGGGAATATGAAGTATCTAAAAATGCTCCCGAATAATTATAAGTTATTACATTATTTCCTGTGGCATTTGATTTATAATTTATTTCTATAACCCCATTACCTGACCCCGCTTGTTGGGAGGCAGATGCAAATATACTTCTATAATCATTATCGAATGATGAAGAAGGTATTAAAAAACTTGTTATTAAGTATGGATTTAACACGTTTGTGTCAGAAGTACCAGAACTATTTAACAAACTAGATGATATTAAAACCCCGGGTGTTGATGGGAAGGTATCCCTTTGATAAAGAAGGTTATCACTAACGATAGATGGATTAGAAGTTTTATTATCCCCTTTTTCTAAAGCAATTCTTAATCTTACAGAATTAGCTTCAGGTATTACTCCTTCTACTATATAAGTTGGTATACCTTCCCCAAATGCTGGGGCCGAAGGCATATTAACTTGTATTTCAGTTCCAGCTTCAACATAATCTGTTACATCATTACCATCAATATCTCTTCTAGATAGTTTTATAGAATAAACATAATTAAAATTTGGGTCTGCCCCCGTTAAAGATAAAATTTGGGGATTTGTTGGTTTTTTAGAAAAAATCCATGCAAATCCATCTAAGGGTTCATTATTAGGGTTATTAAAGGAATCTATATTAACTGTTCCTTGTTCATTTAAGTTTATTTCTCCATTAAAAAATAAAGGATTATATCTAGCCCCTTTATCAACTACATTTAAATAAGGTGCACAGCCAGGATTTAATGATTGTGTAGTGGCTACTATTTTAGACCCGCTAAATTCACCATCATAAAATTCATGTTGTGAGTTTACAACTTCAATTCCCCTACCTTGATATGAAGCACTTAAAAACTGCGAACTACTATAGTTAAAAAAGGTACTATTAATAACTGAATATTCATTAGGACTTCTTTCTGTTCCAATGGTATTATAACTTTGTGTTATATTAAATCTATTGTTAGGATATATAAGTTTCTCTAATATATTAGTATCAACTTTAAATTTTAATTCTCCTGTAACCCCAGTTTTTATATCTGATCCATTTACAACAATAATATCTCCAACATTAAATTCAGCTAATGAAGAAGATGTTCCAAAGACTGGTCCAACATTACCATTACTGTTAAAAGTAATACTATTAAAAGTTACCTCAACTGTTCCACTATCTGCTGTTATAGCATATCCTCGTACATTATTAAAAGTTTCTGAAACAGGTATTGGAGAAATTGAGTTATAAAATAAATTACTTCCTATTTTTGTAGGATTTCTTATACTAGAAAGTGTTAATTGGTATGTTTGCATACCATTCCACTTATTTACTGAACCACCAGCACCTCCTGTAAATTTATATATGGCTGAACCGGATGTTGAGTATTGGGGGTAATCTAATGACCCCGAACTATAATCTTTTGGTAGATTAACTACTAAAGCTTCTAATGTTTCATTTGAAGATGAAACTTGAGCTGGTCTTTGTCTGTTTCTTTCTAATAAATGTTGTTTTACTACTATACCAGAAGCTAAACTTGTTCTAGCAGGAGTAAAATCTTTAATCATTTTAAATAATGAATTATCAAAGAATTTAATTAATCTAATAAAATCAACTACATCATAGCTGTTTATATATTTTTCAAAATAAGCATCTCTTAACCTATCTAAATTAGGATAACTACGAGCTGATGATGAAATAAACCTTGGATCACCAATATAATCTCCAATATTAAAATATCCTAATTGTGCATTAATATCATCATTAATTTGATTAGCAGGTGAAAAAGCAACTTCTAAATAATTAACATTAGGTGTATAACTTTGGCTAGTAAATGAGTTTTGTTGTAATGATCTCATTGGGGATAATGCTGATGCTGTTATTATACCTTGTGTAGGTAAAATATCTCCAGTGCTATCCGGTGAATTTTCATTATAACCATATGGGGCCTCTGCTAAACTACTACTTTTTAAAATAACTTTTTCAGTTATTCTATTTTTCATACCTACTGGTACTTGGTCTTGGAATATATCTTCTACATTTGTAACCCATTGACTATCTCTATTACTTGGAACGTCCAAATAAAACTCACTATTAGTAGCAAAGGATTGTGTAATTTGTACAGCTGAGCCTGTTACCCTAGGATGAATGGATGTTCTACTAGCAGTATCTAATTGTGTACCCAAATCCGCTCTAAATAACAAACTATCTGGGGTATTATTTATGGTGTTTCCCTCAATTGAATATGGATTAACAACATAATCAAAAAAAACATCCTCATCTAATGATGCGGACCAATATCTTAATTCTTGAAATGAACCTGAGAATGGTTTATATATAGTTCCATCAGTAAATACATAATTTGAATCATCATTTAAGTTTGCTTTATCTGCAGTTTTATAATAAGAAGAATCGTATCCTGTAGTTGAATCTGAAGCACTGAATCCTATCTTACCATTAATTTGATTTGCTGTAAATAAAGATGCTGTAAGATTGATTAGCCCCCCACCATTATCTTCTAATGGCATATTAATTTGAGCTGACCACCAACCTCCATCAAAAAATGGTAAATACGCACTAGCTGATCTACTGGGGTTATCATCTTGAGCTGGCACCCATTTTAATGTTCCATAATAATCATAAGGATTTATTGTAGAACCTGAATATGAACCTGATATTAATCCTGAACCTGTATATTCTAATACTAGATTTCCCCCTTCAGAACTTCCGAACCATAAAGACTGAGAATATCTTATATCGGAACTAGCTACATTTGATGAAGCAGTTGGTATCCCCGCTGTTTTAAATCTTAATTGTATAGTTTGGGGGTTCTGGCCTGCTGTGTTAAATTTAGTATTAATATTTATCCCGAAAGATGAACTTACGTAATTATTAGCACTAGGACCAGTATTAAATGCATAATTAAATACATTTTGTTTTAAATCATAATCTTGTGCTTCATTTCTATCCTTACCCCCAAATTCATTAATTCTTAAAATTGTATCTGGGATTCCATAAGAAGTAATTAATGCTCTTATACCAGCTATTGTACCTTTAGTTTTAAGTAAATATGGTATATTATGGTATATTCGTTTATATAATCGTTTATTTACATCATTTAAGGGTACTATATCATTAGATGCTGATATTTTAGTATCTACGTACTCATACCCAGATGGTGTAGGTAAACTACCAGTTATATTTGGGAAGGGGAATGCACTACCTGATGGAGTTAATCCTAAAAAAGCAGTAAATAAGTCATCAGTATTAAAATTATTTGAATATAATTTAACAGAAAAATCTTTAATTGCATCTGCTACTAAATCTTTAGATATACCATAATCTAAACGGTTATCAGCATCAAATTTATTCGTAATATCTTTAGTATATACCCAAACATTATCATAATATTGGCCAACCATATCAACAAATAATTCATATCTTTTATTTTCAGGGTCATCTCTTAAATATTCTGGTATTGAAAAATATAACCAATCCCTATTATTTTCATCATAATTAGAAGCTGATAGAGCTTGTCCACCATAATTTAAACTATTAGGGTTTGCATTACCTAACCATGTTAATACTTCTGTTGAACCCGTTGAATATAATTGGAATGGGGGTTCTGTATTAGATTTAGGATAAGAATATAAAGATCCACTATTAAAATATAAGAAATACTCATACCCATCAAAGTTTTTAATTATATCATTAATTTGATTTTTTAAGGTTGCTGTACTAGCACTAAAAAATTGTTGGTTAACAGTTCCACTTGATACTTGCCCATAAAAATTTTCTAAATCATTACTTGCTGATTGTATTAGTCCTACTTTATAATAAAAGTTTTCTAAACGTGTTTTAGCAGAACTAAAATTAATAAAATTTCCATAATTTTCATAATCAATATTTATGTTTATTTCTTTTTCATTTAATAAACTTTGAATTTGATTAATTGAACTTGTAATATCTGAATTAAGAAGAGTGCTATAAGAAAAATCTTCTGAAGGCGTACCAGTTTGTTGTGATATATTTAAACTATAATTTGGACCTGATAAATATGTAAAATTTTGTTCAATTATAGGATCAAAAGGAAATACTACTTCATATGCTTGAGGAGAAGATATTTCGGTTACAACCCATAATTCATTTTTTATATTAAATTTAGAAGGTAAAGGTTCATATAATTTAACTAAAATTGTTGGGTCTACATTATCATCAATATCTAATTTTATATTATTAGCAATTACTGTTCTATTATTACCAAAATTTAGATAAAAATCAACAAAATATTCTGAATTTTCTCTAGATTGTATAAATGAGTTTGATGATGAAATTATTAATTCATTTGCAATTTCATTACTATCTAACCTAATTTCTGTTCTATCAGATGATATTTCTGAAATAAAATATTTTTCGGTATTATTTGATGAAAGTTGTTTTCTATAAAATTGATATAAAATCTGATATGTACCTATATCAAACCCATTAGTTTCTAAATTTAGTTCTGGGTCTAGTAAAACATCCCCTTCCCTTACATTATATTGTACTAAAGGAACTGTTGTTGAAGGGTAAACTAAAACATTATTTGGGTTATATACATAATATTCTATGTAATCAGTTGAAGCAGTAAAAGCAGTATCAAGATTAGTTTGTACAATTAATCTTTCATCTGAATTTTCATATGTTTGAAATTCAAATGTTTGTGAATCTAATATTGGTGTTACCGTTGTTTTTAATTTCATATTTTATTATTTAATCATAACTAGCATTTCCTGAAGCATCGCCTCCTTCACCAGATATACTTCCAGCCCCTACACTTATATCTATATCATAATCAGCTGCTGCATCTTGTGAAGCGCCCGCTGCTGCACTAATTAATGCTTGATTAGCACCTACTAATTCCGATTCTAGTTCAGCTAATGAATTATCTGTTTCTGGACTATTAGAACTCGATGCTGCTACTCTTATATTTGCCATTTGAGCTTGAAGTAAATCACTTCTTAACTGTGCTATTTCAGCTTGTAATGCTGATACTTCTTCGTTTATTTCATCAAAATTAATATAATCACCACTTGTTTTAACTAAATATTGGTGAGAATTAGTATCACCTAAAGCGGGTATATCATAAAAAAGAGAATTATATAATCCAAAGAATTCTGAAACTGTTGATTGAGTTTGTAATTCTTCTGTTAGGGAAGTAACACCCAATTCTTCAAAACTAGTATTTATAGTTTTAATATATTGAGTTTTATTAAAAACTTCTTTTCTAAGATCTATACTTTCTTCAGCCATTATCCATTAACTATTTTGAAATAATAATTATCATCTTTAACTATTGTGCTACCACTAATAGAAGTTTGTATTAATATTTTATAATATCTTTCGGGTTGTAACCCTGCCATATAAACATCAAAATAATTACTTTTAGCATCACAACTTATTTTTGTAAACTCGGGGTCAAAATCAACAATAAATTCATTAGTATCTAAATCTTTAATAGCCCACATAGAACCTTTAGGTAAATAATGGTTTATTGTATCAATTGATTGGGTCATAAATACTCTTGTTGGATAATCTGGTCTACAATTTAGTCTGAATCTGTTAATACTTTCACTATAAAATACACCAGGATTATTATCTAAAGCAACAAATAAATCTGATGTTGTCATTGGTGGTAAACTTCCAGTATTAAATAATTGATCATCCCATTTTATTTCTAATACAGGTGGAAAAATAGTATTAGTATCAACAGAATAAAATTGTATAATAGGTTGAATAGCATCCACTGAGCTAAATTCTATAGCATCTTCCCATTTTACAATAAATCCATCATTAGACATTGTTGTAAAAGTTACTCCAGCACCTGTTGCATTTTTAGAACTTGAGTACCAAGTTTGGACAATATCAGTTACATTAACATCTAAATCTTTTTTAGATCTTTGTTTAAATGATTGTGATACTTCAATTTGCATATTTGAATCTAATGAACCTGTATACCAATTTCCTCCACCAGTTGATCCAGAATAATATGCAGTTACATAAGGTTCTCCATAATCTATAACGTCTTGTGTAATATCAATTGTTATAGGAGTTAAATTTCCTGTAAATCCTAAAGTAGTTAGATCAGAAGCAATTAATAAAACAGTATCTACTTCATTCCATGTAGAATCTGAAGAATTAACTGTAATTGATGTAAATACCCCACCATTAGCAACTATTGTTATATTTGCAGTACTTTGTCCCGCAACATCGGTTATATTACCTGAAAGTGTAGCATCATTAGGGGTTCCACCTCCTGTAAATGATAAATTAGCTCCTATTTTTAAAGAACCTATTGAATCCCATTCTCCTGCTCCTTCATATAGTCTATAATTCCAACTGCATCCATTTGTTGTAAAAGGGATATCTAAATAGGTACCAGTACCATTATTCCATGACCCAGATACAGGATATATTTCTAGATTGGTATTAAAATCTATTCCTTGGGCATTTGCAACATAACATTTTAAACTACTTGAAAATTGCGCACTTTTTACTACTGTATCTACTACAGTATTGATCTCATTTTGGTCAAATTCAATTAAATATCTAAATACTTGAGGTACTGGGTTTATATTTACATTAAGGTTACCTGCTTCAATCATAGCATCTATTCCTGTGTTCATATTAGGATAAAATGAATATATTGTAGTGTCTTGTAAAGGGAATAATTTATATACTGCCATAATTTTTTATTTTAATATCCACCTAATGCGGTACCTGTTCCTTGTTGAAATGTTCCTGTTCCCATTGATACTACTCTTCCTTTTATATCTGTTGAAGGGTATTTAACTTCAAATATCATAGGATCTATTGAAGGATAAATTATTCCTCCTTGTGTTGCACCACTAATAGTATAAGCATATTCAGAATACCCAACATTTACACCTGCTTTATTTTCAATATTTATGTTAGCTACAGTTTGAACCCCATCAATAGCATCTAATAAAATAGAAATATCTCTTAATATAATAGGTTGGTTTATTTGCCAATTATCAATATTAAAATAATTTGTTAAGGCTGTTATACAACTAAATAATACTTCACTATTATTATAATTAGGTAAAGTTATTATATCAAAAGTACAATTTATATTAATTATAAAGGCATCTTTTATATTAACAGTATCACCAATCATTCGGTATTGGTTAATATATGATTGTAAATTATTTTTAAGTGATGTAGAAGCTTTATTTAAATTTTTATTTGAATTATAAGATAAAACATATAAATCTAAGGTTGTATCAGGGTCATTAGCTGCTGGTTTTTGTGTGTGTGCTTTTGAAATAATACCATAACTAGGGGGCATACTTAAAGCTCTAATTAAATAATCGTCTGCTGTTACATTTCTTAATTGTGTGTTATAGCTAGCTAACGAATTTTGTCTTATTTCTTCTATAGAATCTCCATCTTGTCCTCCACTAGCTGCCTTTAAGTTATTAACAGCTGTTGAATTAAAAACAAAATTAGCAATTGAATTATTACTAATATCAGCACTTACAAAAGAAATGCCTGATGTTGATAGTTGATTAATAGTATTAGCATTAACATTTGATTGTACCCCTCCACCTGTTAAATATCTTATAGTTAATGTAGTATTACTTGGAGCAATACCATAAGTATTTGTAAATATAAAATTAGTTGGACTATAAGCTGTTGTTAGTTTACTTTGTTCAAAAGGTAAACCTATACCAACATTATCGGGGTTTGGGATTACTTTTTCATCTGTTTGTAAAGGTTTCCCGGCTCCAAATTGAATTTGTAAGGTTGTTTCATTTAAAAATCTAGTAGTAAACCTTCTATTTACTGATTTTGTTTGTAATAGATATGGAGCATTATTACTATCTACATAGTTATTGGGATCATTTATATTAGTATTTTTAATACTACTAAAAACTAAATCCTGACCCAAATAGTCTACTTCATTCCATTGATTTCCTTCTGAATCAAAAACATCTATAATTCCTCCTATATCACTAACATTTAATTCAATAGTTGGAAATTCTTCATAAGCACCCATAGTAATATTTTGGGATTGAATAGTTCCTGATGTACCATTACGTGTTTTTTTTAATAAATAAAATTCTGGTTCGTTATTATTAATTTGGGCTACAGATACGATTGTTGGATCCATTGAATTAGATACTGTAAAATCTATAGCTTCTGTTATTATAAAAGATTCTCCTGTTGTTGATGAAACTGTTGTATTTGCATCAAAATATAAAGCATAATCAAAATCAGGTACAGTTTCGGCTCCTACAGTTTTCGATGGTACTTGTTGATAAAAAGCTAATTCAACAGAAGCTAAACCTGTTACTTTAGGTTTATAACTAAACATGTAAGCAAGATCATACAAATTATCAAATTGTCTTGCATACTGTAAATAAGTTTCTTGAATTTGATTATCTAAATAAAAAGATAATACATCAGATACGTAAGCTGATTGTTCTAAAAACATCATCCCTGGGGAAGATGGACTAAAATCTGTATAGGTATTAGGAAAATAAGTTTGGGAAAAATTTATTAATTGAGCCCTAATATCATTAAAGTCTTTATTTACATATACTATATCTTTATTTGCTACTGCCATTAGTTAAAATTTAATTCTAAAGTATCATTTATACCTGTATTAGGAATGCTGTACGTAATATTTATTTGAATGGTATTTTCATTTACACTTTGTAAAACTTCAATATCATTTATTTCTAAATCAGAAAAATTATTATCTATTTTTTGTTGTAAATCTTCTTTAATAAATTCTAAATTATTACTTTCAATTTGAGAAAAAATATACTCTCTTAATCCTGCTCCAAATAGAGGATTATCAACTCTTTCTCCAGGATTTGTTAATAAATAATTAATTAAATTATTTTTTATTGCATCTCTAGTTTGAAAATTTGGAGTAAAAGAAATAGGACCACTTAATGGTAAATTAACACCAATAGCAACTCTAGGTCGTAAATCATTAGGATATACTCTTCTTTCTCCAAACGCCATATTTATCCTTTATTTTGCATTAATCCCATTATTTGATCCATACTTACATTACCATCTGGTAAGCTACCATTTGGGGAAGTTGTATCACTGCTACCAACTTGTAATGGTATATTTGCTGTTGTAGCTGATAATGTTCCATTTGCCCCAGGCATCATACCTCCTAACACATTTTGAATATTTTCTTTCATTGCCATTCTTTTATCTTCTGGCATTTTTTGTTGTGCTATAGGATTCATTGAGGGTGGTGTAACTGTTGAATTTTCATAAACTACAGATTTAGGAGCACGGACAGCTTCTATAAGAATGTCTTTCATCTCCTCTTGTATAGCCTCTTTTACAGCTTCTTTTACAATAGTTTTTAATTGACTTAATTTCATGTTATATTGATTTATTATAAATATTAAACTAGTTAGCTTTTAAATCGTTTTGTTGTATATAAAATACAAGTTCATCGATTAGTATTTGATCTGATGAACTAAATGAAGGTTCACCTTTTAATAAAGTTACTCCCTGTTTATTTTTAGCAACAGCAAATCTACGTTTTAAGGTTCCTACAGGATTTTTATTATCAGTCTCTACACTAAATATAAACCCATTTAAATTATTTATTATAGGATTACCATCTTCTTTTTCTTCTTCTGCAATTGCTAATAATTCAGCATTAATAGCTTCTAATTGTAAATCTGTAGCTCCTTGTTCTTCAGCACATTCTTGAATTAATTTATCTACACCTTGTAATAAAAGTATAACTGTTACAGTACCAGCTATTAAAAAAATTAATGAAGTTAAAGTTGATCTATTCATACCTTCATATCTTTCTTCTAATTTTTCTAATTCATCATTAATATGTTGTAATTTTGCTGTAAAAGAATAAGGTTGTGCAAATATTAAACCCCCAAAATCTTTTGCAGGGAAAATTCCAACTGCTTGAGGTGCAGGTATAGCGTCCATAGCTAGTCTAACTCCCTTTAACGCTTTTGATAAAGAAAGAAATACTACTGCTAATATAGTATTAGATGTTATTGTTAAATATATTTGATTTAATTGTCTTACAGTTCTGTTTCTCTGTTGTAATACATTATTTAAACTTGCAGGTGTTGGGCATGTTTTTCTGTTAGATTGGGATAATTTTGATATTCCAAAAGCAACTAACATTCCAATAGCAAGAGGAATTAATTTTGTTTTTATAGCATCTACTACTTTTGCTATACTAAATTTTCTAGCTGATATAATTCTATCAAAAATATTCATTGATATAGCTCCTACTGCTGATTGTGCTAAATCTATTTTATCAGTAAATTCTTGTGATAGTTTTTCTGAGGCTTCAGCTATGTTTAGTAAACTAGAAGCTGATAGTGATGTTTTTACTGTTCTATCACCCTTTACAATAGGAGATGAATTGGGAAGAAATCCTCCTTTAGTATATAATAAAGCTATATTTAATGGTACTTTTTGAGTAGCGGGTATTACTGGTATTTTCATCTTTATTGAAAAATTACCTTGTGAATCCGTTATTACAGGTCCATTTTTAATTAGACCCGGGATTGGAGTATAAATTAAATCATTGGGATCCGGAAGATCAAATTTGTTTGATATTAATTGTTGTGCCTCTTCATTTCCATTAAGTTTGGGCTGTTCAATTTTTGCACCAAATTGTTGGGGGCTTATTCCAGGTTGTATTCTAACTCCTTGTAATACATTACCTGTGTTTTGATCAAATATTCTTCCAGATATTGTAAATTCTTCAAATCTTGGAATTTGGCTTTTAAGCTTATTTTTTAATAACTGAATTTCTGCTATTATTTTTTGAGACGCTAATTTAGGGTCTAAGTTTTGTTCAGTTAACCTTTCTTGTAATCTTTCTAATGCTGTTTGTTGTTTACCTTGTCTTTTTTTTCTTCTTTCTTCTCTAGTTAAGTTACTACCTATGCTAAAATTAACATCATCAATATTAACATTTTTTAAATTATCTAAATTTATACTATATTTAGTTTGTAATTCTTCTATTCTTGAAGATATACCAGCAAGGTCTAAATCACCACCTAATAAAGATTTACCTTTAGGGGTTTTTAGGGATTGATTTACTAATTCTAATATTTGATCTTCACTCATTTTATACTGCTTTTACAATTTTAGAAGTGTAATCTTTTAAGTTATTTAACATTAAAGATATTTGAGTTTTTGCTGAACCTGCAGTACCCCCACTTAGATATAACTTGGGTTCTATAGATAATGTTTGACATAAAATTTGTAACTTATTTAATAAATCTTTAAAATCATCCATAAATTTATCCCCTAAAATAATAGATTGATTAGCATTAGAATCTCCTAATTTTATTTGATTTTTTGAAGCTTGTAGTACAACATCTCCTTCTTGTGAAAATATACCTATAGACCCCACAGAAGATAAAGAAATTGTTTTTTGTGAATTTAATATAATACTATCTGCTTTGCTGTTAAATACTAATCTATCCGAGTTTATCATTACTTGACTACCTTCGTAACTAGATATAGATTGTGGTGGATTATCTTTAATTGATGGGTTTGAAGTTATGGTTGTTTGTAAAGGTATTGTTTGATTTGAAGTTAAATATATAGAAGATAAATCTTCATTAATATTTTCAATAATAGGTAAATATCCTTCTTCACTAGCATCTATTGGTTGACCATTTCTTATTATAGTAATAGGATTACCATCTTCTCCAGTATTAGACCAATCATTATTATAAGTCCCACTTTGAATATTAGCAGTACTACCAAATCTTATACTATTACCCCATCTTCCTTCTATTATAATATCACCTGCATAAGCAAGTAAGGGATGAATATTTGATCTTTCAATAAAAGTCCCTCCAACTAGTGGAGAATTGTAATTATAATTTATTTCTTCCCCACTTGATTTACGAGTTTGACCTTGTTCTATTGCTTGGTAGGATTTTTGTTCACTTTGTTGAATTTGGGGTGCTAATTCTAAATTTGGAAAAGCATTTAAATGTTGGTTATTCCATAAAGAAATAGGATTTAAATAATAATATTTAGTTATATTAGTTTTTTCTAAAACCTGATTAGAAGGTAATTTAAATAATAAAACAAATTCATTAACTACTGGGTAGTTTTTTATATAAGGTATTAAAGGAGTAGCAACTTTATCTGTTTTAACATTTGTACTACTTAATTCTATAGGACTAAAAAACACAGTACCTATACCACTCCACCCACCATTGTTATCAAATTCAGGATGTTGGTCATCTAAAATTATATCTACTACTCTAGCATAAATAACACTTTGTTTTAACTCATTTAATTCAGATGCATCGGCACCTTTTGAATTAGATTCATTTACTTGTTGATTTACACTAGCAAATCCAAATTTATTTGCCATCTTTCTTTTGTTCGAAATTAGTATTAAGTTTATCTAATTCCTCCATTAATTGTTGTTTTTCTTCTTCCGTTATTCCTAGTGAATCTTCACCACTACTATTATTAAGCGCACGTTGTACTATAGTAGCCATTTTAATTAATTGTTCATCGTTACGAACACCAATTTCCATGTATTCTTTAATAAGTGGTACGATTAAAGTAGCATCACCTATATCATTTATAAGTGGTTTTAATTCTGATATTAAACCTGTAATTTGAGCTTCTTTTTTCTTTTGATTATCGTAAATTTCACTTAAAATATCCGAAAATTTCTTTTTTTTAAATACAATATTATCTAATGATCCCATAATGTGTTTTATTATAAATATGGATGTGGGAAAGATTTAGAATCTAGCGTAACCATTTTCTAAATAAAAGATATATTGTGATTTAAATATCACATGAAGTTTATCTGCTATTTTGGTAATTTTTGGGGTTTTTACATCAACCATTTCCCTAATATAAATGTAAAGTGCTTTTTTATTAAATACTTCTAATGCCTCTCTTTTTCTAAATAATTCTAAAATTGCATCTGCTATTTGAGCATCATTCTTTTTTGGAAACAATTCAAATATATGTTCTGATGTATAATCAACAAATAAATCAACATATTTATCTAAATCACTTTTTATTTTTTCATCCCCCTGAGAATAAGTATGGGTAGAATTTTCATTAGTTAGTACCTCAACTCCAACTTTTTTAATTTTTTTATTATAATTTTTAGTATTATATAATATTAACCAACGCTTAACAATAGTACCAAAATAAGAATATGCTTTTGCACCTCTACCTGGGTCAAATAGGTGTATTTTTGATAATAAAAATGTTATTATTTCATGTTGAAGGTGTTCTAAATTTTCAACTTCAGTATGATAAAATTTAAATGTGTGAATTATATTTTGGGTTAGTTTAAAAAACGCGAAATGGATTTCACGTTCATATATTTTTGATCTAACCTCAGAATCTTTAGTATTATTATATAATACAATAGCATCTTCAGTATCTTGAGTAAAGTAGTTTTTACTCTTTTTTCTTCTTTTTCGTATTTGAGTCATTATTGGTTTTGTCTAAATTGAGATAAATCATTTTGGATTATTTTAATTTCATTAAAAAACCAACCTATTTCATCATCACTTTTAAATACTTCCTTTTCATCTATTTTTTTTAAACGTTCACTAGAAAATTTGATATGTTCTTCTATTTTATCAATAAATTCTTGTTGGGAAAGTAATACATCTTCAGCATATTCATTTTTACGTAAAAGGTTAAAAGTCGTATATCCGAAGATAACGACTAATAAAATTAATATTGTAATAATGATTTCTAATATCATAAACTGTCTAACATATTCTTTAATCCGGGACTTGAAATTGTATTAAGTGCTTTAGATTTGGATGATTTTATGTTTCCCTTTAAGGTATAATTCTTTTTTGACGCATCCACGCTATTTTGAGTAAACTTTGGTAACCATTCTATCTCAAATTCAATACGTGCGGCCATCATATCAGCTTGATGCAAAATAAATGGCAATGATGTGCGAGGTTTTTGTTCGGGCATGAATGCTTTTAAATATTTTTCATTTGCAGAATCATATAAACCATCGTGTGTTTGAATAGCTATCATTTCGTTAAATGAATATGTAATATCATGCTGTTGAAGTAAAAATAACCCTCTATCTGGGACAGAAGCAAATGCTAATTTTTTATTAAACATATATTCTTCACCTAATTTATCACGTCTCCAATTGTCAGTTTGGGGTATGTATGCTTCATGTTCTTTATCTCCCATTTTACCTAAGTCATGGTTAATAGCGGAAAATACTAATTCTTCAATAGTAAACGTAGAAGTGTCCATCCCAAATTGTTCCCAAACACCATACATTTTTAAAGAGGCATCAACAACTCTATTAACATGGTCAACATAACCACCTGGAAATGCTGAATGGTATTCTTTTTTATGTGATGCAGGCATCAACATAATACGTTCTTCGTACCGTTTATAAAAATTAACTAAACATTCCCCTCTATTACCTGGGATATGTTCTTCAATATTATTTAGGAATATTTCCCAATTTGCCTGAATTTGTTCTGCTGATAATTTCATAACTTTTATTTTAAATTTTTTACTAACTCGTCTGCTGTTTCTTTATCCTCAATAAATTTAGCCCATTTTCCTTCGGGGCATGATGATATTAAAGATCTTGTTTTACTAGCCATTTGACAGCCACATAAACTACAACAGGGTTGTGTGCCTGGGACTGTGCAACTTTTACCTATAGTATCTAAATGTTGACATGTTTTACAAATAGACCATCTAATAGCAGCAATTTCTTCAACATCTTCTCTTTTAAAAACTCTGTTTTTGATGCCCTCATAAATTGCTGGCATGTTACCAAATGCTTTTATTAATTGGTTTATTCTTCTCAATTTAGCGAATTGCACTATTTTGTTCCTGAGCGGAACGAGGTTCTCTTTCAATCATAGATCTAATATCATTACATAACCCTTGGGCTTTTATAATGTTAGCTTTATAAGCTTCAATAGGTTCCTGAGTGTTTACTATTCGTTGTAAATTAATTAGAGTATGTTCTAATGTTTCTAATTTTCTGTAGGTTAATTCTCTATTTATCATAACTTTTATATATATTAACAGGGTATCCCTGAATTACTTTTATGCCTTTATTTCCAACCCCTTCTTATTCCATTTTTCCAACAAACCTGTAATACCAATTTACGAGGGATTTTTTGTATATCCTAATTATCTTTTAAATTTTTTTAACTACTTCTCTTATTGTATGGAGGTGTGCACATTTTTCATATTCTTCATATTGTTCAAAAAATTGAATTGAATTACTTAATACTTTAGAAAATATTTTATTATCAAAATTTATAATAGCATTTACATCATCATGATTATCTAAACTGATGTCTTTTATATAGGACCATGCTCTATTATATACAGTAAATTCAGATGCTTCTTTTGTAGACTCTACATTATAGTTAGGTTGTTCTTTTTTAAGGAACTTTTCTAATTTTTGATGAAAAATCTGATGATTTTGGATTAATTTAACAAACATTCCTATTTTAGCAAAGGGACCATTCATAAAATCCTTAATTTCAGATTTAGTTTTATCATCCGAAATTTCTTTCCCATCAACAAATAATTGAAATATTTTATCTTTATCTATCATTTTTCATTAATTAGGAAATGATTTCAGGATTGAAGTTGTTATATAAGTTAAATCAGTTGTTTTACCATCTCCTGTATTTATAACAGTAGCACCATTTAAATCTACTGCTGTACCAGCCATTGACAGTCTATCTGCAGTTAATACATCAGAATTAATTGTTAATGTAATTGCTCCTGTCCCATCAAAAATATTTCCTGCGGTAGATGTTAAAGTTTGTCCTGGGGAGTAAGTAGCTGCAGATGCTGACGTTAAAAATGTAATTGTATCTAATCCATCTCCAGCACCATTGGTTCTAGTATCGGTTTTAACATTTTGGAACCCTGTTCCACCTGTTCCTTGAGCTGCTGTAAATGTGACATTAGTACTATTTACAGCACCCGTCATACCATCTAAGGTATTAGTAGTAATTGCATCAACAAGAGAAATATCTGCTGCAATTACATTTGCGGCAACTGTACCTGAATTATTAGGAGATGCTGGTAGGTCAGATGCAAATCTCATTTGTAACCCTGTTGATTCATAGTATGTATATCTTATAGTTGAAGCACTACCACCACCTAACTGATCATTATTAACATCAATAAATGGGATACCACTACCAGTATCTACAGTAACTGCTTCTTTTAAAGTAATTAATATTTGAGTTTCACCACCACTTATAGTTTTTATTGATACATTAAGAGGATTAAAAACAGCAGATAAGAGTTCCTGTTTAGCATATCTTTTCCCTGCTTGATGCAATTGATTATTTAATTGCGCAGAATTATTCTGTAGATATTGTTGAGATACTTGACTTGAAACAAAATTTTCAAATAAAAGTTGTTCTTTATAAAATTTACTTTTAAGTTCATTTATAGAAAGATTCTGATTATCTAATCTTTTTGTAAAAGAAAACCAAGATCCTGGTGATTGTTGGAATATTGCCATTGTTATATTTTATTATAAATATATACTATTTATCTAAATCCGCTAAATCAGATTCAATATCTTTCTGGATTTGTTTTAATATTTCATATTCTTTAATAACATCTTTTTTCTTTGGGTTATCTGGGTGGTATCTCCAAACTTCTTCCATTACTGTTGATGTTGCCATTAAATCTTCTATTAATTCTGCTTTTTGCTGGTCTAATTTTTCTTGTTTTGACATATTATTTAAATTTATTTCCTATTAAGTTAATTGTTTCTTTTGCCTCTTCCAAACTAATTTGAAAAAATTCTTTACTACTATTGATACGTTGTGCCTTTAATTTATGATGTACTTCTCTTTCAACCATTTCACCATTAAAACATTGGTAAGCCCATTCTACTTTGTAAGGTAAAGCAACTCCAGTAGCGGAAGATATTTGTTTGGCTCGTTTTTCTGGTGAGTTTTTTGTATATCCTATTTTTAATAACCCAGGTTGTGTGGGGTTTGATAATACATATACCCATTGATCACCATTACCTTTATCCGCATATAACCCATATTTTTTATCGGTATAATACGTTACATTTTCCCATCCATCCCCTTTTGCGCTAGGTGTTAGGGTAAAATATTTAGCATATTCTAAATCCGTGTTTCCATAGTTTTCCCTTAATGGGATAAACTTTTTAGCTTCTTGAATTGTAATTTTATCTAGACTCATTCGAATATAATTTTAAATTCTTTTTCTATTTCTATATTATTAGGAAATATAGTTTTAATAAATACTTTAGCTGTATCTCCTACCATTTGATTATCAAAAAATATCTGTTGTTGTGGGTGAGTATTATATTTACTATAAGTACCCAAACTATTAATATTAGAATTAGGGTTATATGAATACCCCGCTATATTTAATGGTGGGAAATTATTAGCCATATCCTCAATTGTATAAGTTAAATTACCTATTGGAATTGGGTTATTAAAATCACCGTCTGTAAAGTACCCTAACACACTATATAAAGGTACTGTGAAGTTAACCCCATTTATCCATATCCAATAATCAGAATCAAATATAGTTTCAATTAAAGGTACCCCATTTACAACATAATCTGGGTGTAATTCACTTGTTATACCTTTTAAAGTAAAATACTGTATACCTTGGTGTGAAATATGCCAATAATCGTTAATATCTTGATATACTCCTGGTGATACTAATGGATCTATTGTAAATTCTACATTACAATCTCCCCCAATACAAGGATAATTATTAATAAGCTCCTCTGGGCTACATGCCCAAAGGAAACTTATTAAGGTTATGTAAATTAACTTTCTCATTATGCTACTAATTCTAATGCTTTACTAAACATTTTTTTATTTACGTCCTGATCTTGCTTAAAATTCTTAATAACTCGAGCTTGACGAATTTTTCCACCTTGAGTTTTATACTCAAAATTACCTTCAATAATATTCTCCTGGACTCTATTAAATACTTCCCAAAGCATATTACCTTCATCTTTTTTACGTTGAGATTCTAAAACGTCTTCAATTGCTTGATCATCGTAAGTATTGTTAGTACCTTCTACTCTAATATCTAGAAATGATTTAGCAAGATTAAACATTTGCTCTTCTTCTAATTCAACAGCTTTCATTTTATTCATTGCTTCTACTGTTAAAGGTAATTTTTCAACCATACCTCTAATTAATACTTGCAAATCCTCAAACGTATAACCCATATGACGCATTTTTAAATCTGCAAATTCATCTGTAGCTATAATTAAACCATTTTCACAAATCATTCTAAACAATCCTGCTGTAAATTGGAAGGCATTTTTACCATCATGAGAATTAGTAATTAATATTTGAGGATAAACTGTATCACCATCTTCTCCATTAATCACAACATCATCATTTCTAAATACCAGCATATGCTTTTGAACACCCTGTGTATTTTTAGTTCTTGCTTTAACTTCCTTAGCATCAACTGGTTTCCAACCTAATAACTCCATATCATCAATCACTCTTTCCGTAGGAATATGTGTATATTTTTCTGATACTTCGCTTGAAGGTTTCATTGTGAAGATACTTGGAGCGATTTCACTTAACTCTTTTTTGCTTAAAAACTTACTACTTTCTAAATTTAACATATGACCTTTATTTAATTAATTATTATACGTGAATATACGAAGGATAGCCCGGGAAGCCAAGCTTCCCGTGCATTACTTTCGATTACTTTTTAACTAGCAAACTTGGTGCTACTGTATATGAACCTCTATCACCTTGAACTTTAATATTTTTAGCATTAATTTTAATAACTCTAAATGTTTCATTAGGAGATATTTTTTTATGATCAATACCTACATTATCACCTATTCTAAATGATAATTTAGCATCATAGGCAAGTTCTGTTTTTCTAATAGAAACTGCATTTTTAATTTTATTAAATTCTTGTAAATCTGAATTTTTAATGAATTCTAACACTTCGTTTAAATTTGACATA